>Ga0154912_123_pt2 | contig 83740 bp, 85 predicted proteins | sample RifCSPhighO2_01_FD_105881 | JGI IMG/M metagenome (GOLD analysis project Ga0154912, IMG submission 105881) | Caulobacterales bacterium RIFCSPHIGHO2_01_FULL_70_19 | reverse complement strand
AAGTCTACGGGATCAAGGAAAATCCCCTCCCGTGGCTGCAGGCCCTGCTGTCCGGCGTCGAGCACGCCAACTTCTTCGAGGCCCGCGCCACCGAATACTCCAAGGCCGCCACGCGCGGCTCCTGGCACGGTCCCGAAGGCGTCTGGGGCAGCTTCGACGCCCTGATGAAGCGTCGCAAGGAAGAGGCGCCGGCGGAGGGCTGACCTCCGCCGCGCCACGGCCGGCCTACCAGGGCGTCGCCGGAGGGGCGCTCACGCAGCGGCGGCCGCTGGCCCGGCAGCGCGCCATCTCCGCCTCCCACGCCGCCCGGTCCCGCTCGTACTGCGCCCGCGCGGCCTCCGCCGCCGCGGCGTCGGCTTCCCACTGGACGCGGGCCGTCTCGGCCGCCGCCGCTTCCGCCCGCCACTTGGCCTGCTCCGCCTCCCAGGCCGCCTGCGCCTCGGCCTCCGTCTGCGCCGCCGCCTCGTTGCGGGCGGCGATCTCGGCGTTCAGCCGCGCGGTCGCATCGACTTCGGCCGGATCCTGTTCGGCGTCCGGCGCGCGGTGGTAGGTTTCGCCGCGCATGCGCAGCCATTCCTCGGACCCCGGAACCGCCTGCGGCGTCCCGGCGAGGGCGGGGGCGGCGACGGCCAGGGCGGCGACGCCGGTCAGGATGATGCGATGCATGGGCTTCTCCTCCAGTCGGGCTGGCCCGAGGGCCGTTCAGCGGACTCCGATCCCTGATAACGCCGTTCCGGCGCAGTCAGTTCGGCAACCTCAACTCGAACACCGTCCCGTCGGGACCGGTCTCCAACAGGGTGAGGGAGCCGCCGTTAAGCTCGGCCAGCTCCCGCGATATGGTCAAGCCCAGGCCGCTCCCGCCGGACGCCCGACCGCTCACGAAGGCCTCAAACAGTCGGTCCGAAAGCCGCGGCGGAATGCCCGGGCCGTCGTCGGCGATCCGGATCACGCACTCCGTGTCGTGCACGTCGGCCTCGACCCGCACCGTCCCCCGTCCCGCCCGCGCCTCATCCCCCTCGATCGCCTGCCGGGCGTTGCGCATCAGGTTGACCAGGATCCGGTGCAGCTGCTCGGGATCCGCGCTGACCGTGCAGCGGGCGGGCAGGCTCTTCACCAGCCGCACCCCTTCGGGGGACAGGCCGGCGTCCTCCGCCGCCGCCGTCACCGCCGCCGCCAGCGGCAGCCTCGCCTTCTGCGGCGGGGGCTCCTCGCTGCGGCCGTACTCCAGCACGTTGCGCGACAGGGCCGCGGCCCGCCCCAGCGCCCGCTCCAGCCGCGGGAGGGCCTTGGCCACCTGCGGGTCCGGCGAGGCCGCCAGACGCTCCGACGCCATCTGGGCCGAGGTCAGCATGTTGCGCAGGTCGTGGTTGATCTTGGCCACCGCTTCGCCCAGCGCCACCAGCCGCGCCCGCGACCGCAGCGACTGGCGCACCTCCTCCTGCATGCGCGACAGCTCGCGCTCGACCCGGCCGATCTCGTCGTGCCGCTCGCTGGGCGGATCGCCGGCCGCCTCGGGATCGCGGGCGAAACGTTCGATCGAGCGCGTCACCCGCCGCAGCGGCTGCAGCACCAGCACGGCCAGGCCGGCGTAGAGCAGTCCCCCCGCCACCAAGGAGATCAGCAGCGAGGTCAGCAGGCTGTTCAGCAGAAAGGCGCGCAACTCCTGCTTCAGCGGTTCGGCCGGGGCCAGGATCTCGATGAAGTCGCCGGACCGGTAGCGCGGCCGGGCCTGCACCCGGATCGAGCGGTCCGGATGGCCGAACAGGGTGCGCCACGGGTCGATCAGCCGCGTCACCGGGCGGTCCCGCCGCAGGTCGATCAGCTCCGGGGTGCGCGGCAGGTTGGGCGCCTGCAGCAGCAGCCGCCGTACGCCCTGGTCGCCGACCACCACCGCCTGCACCCCGCCGATGGCGAGCAGCTGGTTGGCCGTGTCGTCCTCGACGGCGGAGTAGGGCAGGGCTTCGACCCCGACGGAGGCCAGCTCCGCCGACTGGAGCCGGTCCAGCAGCCACCGCTCGTGGAAGCTGGCCGCGCTGGGGGCGACGATCAGCACCTCGACCACGGCGGTGAAGGCGAAGGTCAGCAGCAGCAGCCGCCACGCCAGCGCGTCGGGAGCATGGAAGCCAAGCCGCTCGCGCCAGTCCGCGGGCGCGCCAAGGCGTCGTCTCAGATCGCTCAGCAGGGCCCGCGCACCGGTCATGCGGTCCCCAACGCAAAGCTCGGGCCGAAAGCTGCGCCGGTCACGCCGCCCGCCTCCGCGCCAGGGTCTTCTGGACGGCTTTCAACGCGAAAGGCAGCACCACCGCCAGCACGAACACCCCCGCCATTGGGGCCCAGAAGCGCGCGAACAGCGCCTGGAAGTCCGGGTCCGGGTCTTCCGCGAGAAGCACGTTCAGCCGCGCCCCGATCCAGCAGTAGATGGTGTGCGCCGGCAGCAGCCCGATCACCGTCGCCAGCGTGTACGGCCGCAGCTTCACGGCCATCAGCCCCGCCGCGACATTGATCATGTGGAACGGCACCACCACCGCCAGCCGGGAGCCGAGCACGTACCAGAAGGTGTCGCGGTCGATGGCCGAGCAGACCGCCTGCATCAGGCCCTGGTCCCGCTCCACGCGCTCGCGCAGACTCCGCCCCAGCGCCGTGCGCGTCACGCCGTAGATGGTCAGCGCCCCGACCGTCGCCGCGATCGAGGTGGACAGGCCGCCGACCCACGGCCCGAACAGGTAGCCGGCGGTGATGGTCACGAAGAACACGCCCGGCACCACGCTGGCCGTCAGGGCCGCGAACACGGCCATCAGGATCAGCAGGCTCAGAAGGTAGTTTTCGGCGGTATAGGTCCGCAGCGCCTGGCCGTGCTCGCGCAGGGTGTCGAGGGACAGATAGCGGTTCCAGCCCATGCCGAAGATCAGGGCGACGACGCCGCCCAGCACGATCAGGGGCAGGAAACGCTTCAGACGGTCCATTCTCTCTCCGCGGCCCGCCGGCGTTGACTCGGCCGGCTGGTCCCCTTATACGCCCGCCCTTCCTGCGGCGGACGCGTTTCCGTCGCCCGTAAGACCACAAGAGTGAGGAGCCGACCGTGAAGCGGACCTATCAGCCGTCGCGACTCGTGCGCAAGCGCCGTCACGGCTTCCGTTCGCGGATGGCCACCAAGAACGGTCAGAAGATCGTCGCCCGCCGCCGCGCCAAGGGCCGCAAGCGCCTGACGGCCTGATCCCTTCCGTTCCTCCCCTTCCGGGGAGGGGGACCATCCGAAGGATGGTGGAGGGGGCATGGCCCGAACGCCGGTGGACGGTTTACCCCTCCACCGCTTCGCGGTCCCCCTCCCCCGATGGGGGAGGACTATGGATCAAGTTCCCGCAATCCAGCGCCTGAAGTCGCGGCCCCAGTTCCTGGCGGCCGCGAAAGGCGTTTCCCAGGCCCGCGGCGCCGTGGTCGTGCAGCGCCTCGACCGCGGCGACGGCGATCCCGTCATCCGGGTCGGCTTCACCGCCACCCGCAAGATCGGCGGCGCCGTGATCCGCAACCGCGCCAAGCGCCGCCTGCGCGAGGCCGCGCGGGCGCTGGTTCCCCTCCACGGCGTCCCCGGCAGCGACTACGTTCTCATCGCCCGCATGGGCACGGCGGATCGGCCGTGGGAGCGTTTGCTTGACGACGTGAAATCGGCGCTTACAAGGCTCGCGACCCCGCGAACGGCGCCCGAAGACGCGCCTCCATCGTCTCGCCCGCCCACGTCCGCCGGCCAGGATTCCTGACTCCATGCCCCCTCACGACAACAGCCGCAACACGATCCTCTTCGTCGTGATCGCGGCGATCATGCTGCTCGGCTACAGCTACTTCGTCATGCAGCCGCAGGCGGAGAAGCGGCGCGCCGCCCAGCAGGCCGCGGCCGAGCAGACGACGGAAAGCCCGATCACCACCCCGTCGCCCAGCGCCGCCATCTTCACCACCGACCGCACCGCGGCCATGGCCACCTCGGTCCGGGTGCCGATCGAGACGCCGAAACTGCGCGGCTCGCTGTCGCTGACCGGCGCGCGCATCGACGACCTGTTCCTGACCGACTACCGCGAGCGCCTCGACGCCGACTCCCCGGCGGTCGAGCTGTTCCGTCCCGAGGGCATGCGCCACGCCTACCAGGCCCTGTTCGGCTGGAGCGGTCCCAACATTCCCGGCGGCGTCCCGGGCAAGGACACGCCCTGGCGCCTGACCGAGGGCTCGACCCTGACCCCGACCACCCCGGTCACCCTGGTCTGGGACAACGGCGCCGGTCTGCGTTTCACCCGCCGCATCGCCGTTGACGACAGCTACATGTTCACGGTGACCGACACGGTCGCCAACTTCTCCGCCCAGCCGGTCACCCTGGCCCCCTGGGGTCGCGTCGAGCGCCAGGGCGTGTCCGACGAGCTCGGCCGCAACCAGATCCTCCACGAAGGCGCCATCGGGACCTTCGGCGACGGCGAGCGCTACACCACCGAGCAGCTCAAGTACGGCGGCTGGATCAAGAAGCCCGTGCAGGAGCACGAGTCGACGGGCGGCTGGCTGGGCATCACCGACAAGTACTGGATGTCGGCCCTGATCCCCCCGCAGGACGAACGCATCGAGGCCGCCTTCCGCGTCTCGGGCGAGCAGCGCGACTCGGCCACCCACTCGGCGACCATGCTGGGCGAGGCCCACACCATCGCGCCCAACCGTCAGGTCACCGAGACCACCCGTCTGTTCGCCGGCGCCAAGCGCAACGAGGTGCTGGCCGCCTACGAGAAGTCGCTCGAGCTGCCGCGCTTCATCTACGCCATCGACTGGGGCTTCCTGTTCTTCCTGACCCGGCCGATCTTCATCATCATCGAGTTCTTCTACGGCATCCTCGGCAACTTCGGCCTCGCCATCCTGGCCCTGACCCTGGTCGTCCGCCTGGTCATGTTCCCGCTGGCCAACAAGGCCTACGAGAGCATGTCGAAGATGCGGAACCTCCAGCCGAAGATGGAGGAGATCAAGAAGAAGTACCCGGACGACGCGCCCAAGCAGCAGCAGGAGCTGATGGCGCTGTACCAGAAGGAGAAGATCAACCCGCTGGCCGGCTGCCTTCCGCTGCTGCTCCAGATCCCGGTCTTCTACGCCGTCTACAAGATGCTGTTCGTGACCATCGAGATGCGTCACGCGCCCTTCTTCGGCTGGCTGCAGGACCTGTCGGCCAAGGACCCGACCACCATCTGGAACCTGTGGGGCCTGATCCCCTGGGACCCGGCCACCGTGCCGCTGCTCGGGCCGCACCTGACCGGGACCTTCTCGCTCAGCATCCTGGCGATCGTCTACGGCCTGACCATGTGGCTGCAGATGGCCATGAGCCCGCCGGCGCCCGACCCGATGCAGCGGCGCCTGTTCCAGCTGATGCCGATCGTCTTCACCTTCATCATGGCCACCTTCCCGGCCGGCCTGCTGCTCTACTGGGGCTGGTCCAACGTCCTGACCATCGTGCAGCAGTACGTGATCATGCACCGCCTGAAGGCCGACAATCCGATCGACACCTTCTTCGCGCGGCTCAAGAAGGCGAAGGCCTAGGGTGGAGGACTTCACCCCCGAGGAGCTGGAGCAGGCCCGCGTCCTGTTCGCGCGGCCGGCGACCTTCGTCATGGGGTGCGCCAAGATCGAGCAGCTGCCGGAGCCGGACCTGCCCGAGGTCGCCTTCGCCGGCCGCTCGAACGTCGGCAAGTCCAGCCTGATCAACGGCCTCGTCGGCATGTCCAAGCTGGCCCGCGCCTCCAACGAGCCGGGGCGCACCCGGGAGGTCAACTTCTTCGACCTCGACGGAAAGCTGCGGCTGGTCGACCTGCCGGGCTACGGCTTCGCCAAGGCGTCGAAGACGACGGTGAGGAAGTTCCAGGACCTCGGGCGCGACTACCTGCGCGGCCGCGTCACCCTGAAGCGGGTCTATCTGCTGATAGACGCCCGCCACGGCCTGAAGAAGGTCGACGACGAGGCGCTCGACGCGCTCGACCTCGCCGCCGTCAGCTACCAGATCGTCCTGACCAAGGCCGACAAGCTCAAGAAGGGCGAGGGCGAGAAGATGGCCGCCGCCACCCTCAAGGCCATCGCCAAGCGCCCCGCCGCCTATCCCGCCGTCGCCCTGACCTCGGCCGAGAAGGGCGAAGGCCTGCCCGAGCTGCGGGCCGAGATCATGCGCACCACCGGCGTGACGCTGTAGGCTTGCCAGCGGGCGTCGCCGGTGGTCGGGTGACGCCATGCGAACCCGCCACGTCCAGACCGACCGCCTGACCCAGCAGATCCTCGAGTCCGGCTCCGGCCCGCTGGTGCTGCTGGTTCACGGCTTCCCGGAACTGTCGATCAGCTGGCGCGCCCAGGTCGACGCCCTCGCCGTCGCCGGCTTTCGCGCCGTCGCTCCCGACATGCGCGGCTACGGCGGAACGGACAAGCCGGCCGATCGCGACAGCTATTCGATCCTTCACCTCGTCGGCGACATGGTCGACCTGGCGCGGGCGCTTGGCGAAGAGCGCTGCGTCGTCGTCGGCCACGACTGGGGCGCGGCGGTCGCGTGGCACTGCGCCCTGACGCGGCCGGACCTGTTCACCGCCGTCGCCGGCCTGTCCGTGCCGTTCCAGCCGCGCCGGCCGAAGGGGCCGCCGACCGCCGCCATGGCGGCGGTGTCGAAGCGGGCCGGCCTCGGCGACCTCTACATCAGCCGCTTCCAGGCCGACGACGCCCACGCGGCGTTCGACGCCGACCCCGCGACCGCCCTGCGCAAGATGTTCCACGCCTACGACGGCGCGACCCCCGTCGGCCGCCAGTCCACCGGCTTCCTCCCTGAAGGCGTCGGCCTGACGGAGTCCATCGCGGACGACGCCGCCCTGCCGCCGTGGATGAGCGAACCCCATTTCGACGAGTACGTCGCCGCCTTCTCCGCCGGCGGCTTCCGCGCCCCGCTCGACTGGTACCGCTGCCTCGACCTGAACTGGGCCCAGACCGCCTTCCTGCAGGACGCCCGCATCCGCGTTCCGGCCGCCTTCATGGTCGGCGAGCGCGACCCCGTTCGCTATTACGCCGGCCCGCATGAGGCGGCGATGAGGGACTGGATCCCCGACCTGCGCGTCCAGCGCGTCCTGCCCGGCGCCGGCCACTGGATCCAGCAGGAGCGGCCGGACGAGGTGAACCGGACCCTGCTGGAGTTCCTCGGCGGCCTCTAGAGTCCCTCGACCGCCCGGGCGGTGATTTCCAGGCTGCGCAGCCGCGCCTCGAGGTCGAAGATCATGCCGGTGACCATGACCTCGTCCACGCCGGTCAGCTCGATGAATTCCCCCAGCTTCTCCCGCACCTTCGCCCCGTCGCCGATCGCGGCCCAGGTCAGCCGGCTCTCCACCGCTGCGATCTGGCGTGCGTCCAGCACGGCGGTGATGTCGTCCACCGGCGGCTTCAGCCGGCCCGGCTTGCCGGTGACCACGGCCGCGAACGACTGCTGCATGGAGGTCGACAGTCGTCGGGCTTCCTCGTCGGTCTTGGCGGCGAAGACGTTGATGGCGGCCATGGCGTACGGCCGCTCCAGCTGCGCCGAGGGGCGGAATCCCTCGCGGTAGACGCGCAGCGCCTGCAGCAGCATCTCCGGCGCGAAATGGCTGGCGAAGGCGAAGGGCAGGCCGAGCTGCGCAGCGAGCTCCGCGCTGAACAGGCTCGAGCCCAGCAGCCAGATCGGCACTTTCGAGCCGGCCCCCGGCCAGGCCGTGACCCGCTGCCCCTCCACCGGATCGGCGAGGAAGGCCTGCAGCTCCATCACGTTCTGCGGGAACTGGTCGGCGGCTTCGAAGTAGCGGCGCAGCGCCCGGGCCGTGGCTCCGTCCGTGCCGGGGGCGCGCCCCAGACCGAGGTCGATACGCCCCGGGTGGAGCGCCTCCAAGGTGCCGAACTGTTCGGCGATCACCATGGGCGCGTGGTTGGGCAGCATCACCCCGCCGGAGCCGACGCGGATGCTCTCCGTGTTCGCCGCCACATGGGCCAGCGCCACGGCGGTGGCGGCGCTGGCGATGCCCGGCATGTTGTGATGCTCGGCCAGCCAGAAGCGGGTGAAGCCCCGCCGCTCGGCCTCGCGTGCGAGCTCCGTGGTCTCCAGCAGGGCGCGGCGGGCGTCGCCGCCCTCCACGATGGGCGACAGGTCGAGGACGGAGAAGGCGGTCATCCGCTACAGATCGTGTTGCGGACGAGTGGTTCAAGGCCTTGCCTCGGGCACGCCTGATCGCCCAGGCTGACGCCGACGTTCGTCGGAGGGGCCGCTGTGACCATGATCAACGCCATCGCCATCGCCGCCATCGCGGCCGTGCCCGCGGCTCCGCAGGTCCAGCCCGGGCTCGCCGGGGCCTGGGAGGGCCGGGTCGCGGTCGGAGGCCAGTCGATCCGCGTCGTCTTCCATGTCGGAGCGGACGGGACGACGACGATGGACAGCCCCGATCAGGGCGGGTTCGGGATTCCGGCTGAGGCGCCGGTGGTCGAGGCCGGGGTGGTTCGCATCGCTGTTCCCGCCATCGGAGGGCGCTTCGAGGGCCGCCTGTCGGAGAACGGCTTGAGCCTGAACGGGGCGCTGCATCAGGGCGGCGCGAGCTTGCCGGTGGTGCTGGCCCGGCGGGCCGCCACGCCGCTCGCGGGGGTGTGGGAGGGGCCTCTGGAGGTGGGCGGGCGATCCATCCGGCTCGTCTTCCGGGTGGCGTCGGACGGGCGCGCGGTGATGGACAGCCCGGACCAGGGCGCCCGCGACATCGCGCTGGAGCCACCGACCGTGGACGGCGCGCAGGTGCGCTTCGCCGCCCCCGGCCTCGCCGTCTCGGTGGAGGGGCGGCTCTCCGAGGACGGGCGGACCATCACCGGAACCTTCCGCCAGGGCGGCGCCGAACTGCCCCTCGTTCTGTCCCGAGCGGCCGAAACGGCCGACCTCTCGCGCCCGCGCCCCCAGACGCCGAAGCCGCCCTTCCCCTACCGGTCGGAAGAGGTGGCGTTCGACAATCCCGCGTCGCCGGGCGTCCGCCTCGCGGGAACCCTCACCCTGCCGCAGGGGGCGGGACCCTTTCCCGCCGCCGTGATGATCACCGGCACCGGTCCGCAGGATCGCGACGAGACCATCGAGGGCCACAAGCCGTTCGCCGTCTGGGCCGACGCTCTCACGCGGCGCGGCGTGGCGGTGCTGCGTTTCGATGATCGAGGGATCGGAGGCTCCACCGGCGACTTCGGCGCGGCGACTGGCGTGGACTTCGCTTCGGACGTGGCGGCGGTCTTCGCCGGCCTCGCGGCCCGTCCCGACATCGACAGCCGGAACGTCGGCCTGATCGGGCACAGCGAGGGAGCGGTGTTCGCCTATCTCGCCATGGAGGCCGGGCTGCGACCCGCCTGGCTGGTGACCCTCGCCGGGCAGGCGGTTCGCGGCGGAGACATCATCACCGAGCAGACGCGCCGCATCGCCGCCGCCGGCGGCCTTCCGCCGGAGGAGGTGGAGGTCATCGCCGCCAGGCAGGCGCGCCTGATGGACGCCGTGGCCCGGCACTTCCACGACGGCGAGGCGGTGCGACGGGAGGTGGAGGCGACCGCCGCCGCGGCGGGCCTGCCGGCCGATGCGGCGGCTCGCACGGCGCAGGCTATGTCCAACCCTTGGTACCGGGCGTACGTCGCCTACGACCCCGCGGGCGCGATCCGCGCCATCGAGGTTCCCATGCTGGCGGTGTTCGGCGGCAACGATCTGCAGGTACCCGCGGACCAGAACGCGCCGGCGATGGCGCGCCTCAAGCCGGACGCCGACGTCGTGGTGCTGCCCGGGCTGAACCACCTGTTCCAGCCGGCGGACACCGGCCTGATGGCGGAGTACGGCCAGATCGAAACCACGCTGGACCCGTCGGTGATCGAGACGGTCGTCGACTGGGTCGCCGTCCGCGCGGGGCTCTGAGCGCCGGGCGAAATCCGTCTGCGGACGGCTCGATCCGCCGAAGCAAGGGCGCCGGGCGCAGGCGCCGGCGCCCCCGCCGGACCCGGCGCCGCGTTTCCGCGCGGTTGCAGCCATCCGGTCTCCGGGTCGTTGACCATGCTGCTTAACCCACCTGTAAGTCAGCTGGGCCGTAGCGTCAGCATACGTATGCGTGGGCGCAGATCATGAGTGACGAGCGGCAGACCATCCGCCTCGAACAACTCGGCGCCGGCCGCGCCGACCAGCTGGCGCGGATCGCCGAGGCGGGGCTGATCGACCAGGGGCGTGTCTTCCTGCTCTCCCTGGAGCCCATCCGCGCGGAGATGGGGCCCCGATGGGCCGTGCGCGAGGAACTGGTGTGGGACACCATCCTGCGCACCCTGACCCGGCAGATGCCGCCGCCCGACATCTTCCTGCGGATCGACGATGTCACCGTGCTCGCCGCGGTGGCCTCGGTCGACGCCTACGAGGGACGGGTGCGGTGCGCCGAGGCGCTCAGCTCGACGCTCACCTTCTTCCTCGGAAGGAGCGCCCGCGAGGATGTGCAGCTGTCCCGCGTCTCCAGCCTCCGGGACGGGGCCATCCGCTCGGATCCGATCGACCTGACGGCGCCCCCGCCGGTGAGCTCGCCTCGTCGCCCGGGAAGCCCACCGACGCCGCCCAAGACCCCGGACGGCTGGACGCCGCCGCTGGGCGGGCGGCGCTTCTCGGCGCCGTTCCTGTCAGAACGCCTGGGCGGCGTCGCCATGGTGCTGGAGGTTTCGCCGGTCTGGCGCCTCGACCATGAGCTCGTCAGCGCCTATGCGGTGCGCCGCCGCCTGTCGCAGCGCATCGAATGCCTGACCGACGCCGACCGCTACCAGGTGGCTCACCGCACCCTCGATCACATCCTTCCGATCCTCGACCAGTACCGCCGGGAGGGCGGCGCCTTCGCCCTGGTCGCGCCCTGCCCGTTCAGCGTGCTCGCCAGCAACCGGGACCGGCAGGCCCTGCTGGGCCGCATCGGCGAGTACGTCGAGGTCATGCGCCGCACGGTGCTGCTCGAGGTCGACGGCTTCGGACCGGGGGCGCCGATGGGTCTCGTCAGCCACACGGCGGCCATGCTCCGCCCCTTCTTCCGCGCGCTCACCGCAAACGTCCGCGACGCCGCCGAATGTGCGACGGCGGTGGGCGAGTTCGCCTTCAACGGGATCGCCATCGAGGCGGGGACCATGTCCGAGCACCGGCTGGCGCTGCTGATCCGCTCCGCCCGGCGTCGGACCCCCAACATCATGGTGCACGACCCGGCGGGCGTTTCCGACGACTGGCTCCGGGAATGCGGCGCCAGCCACGTCACCCGCCGCGCAGCCGCCGCCGAGGACGGAGAAGTCAGACCGGATCCGTCGGCGTCGGCGGCGCCGGCTCCGGCGTCGCCGGCACGTCGGGCAGGGGGATGAACTCCTGGTCGTCGTCCTTCGGCAGGGCCATTCGTCCGGCCTTCCAGTCAGCCTTGGCCGCGTCGATCTTCGCCTGCGACGACGAGACGAAGTTCCACCAGATCACCCGCGGCCCGACCGGCTCGCCGCCCAGCACCATCACCGTCGCCGGCGTCAGCGCCTTGATGGTCGGCTCGGCCGTCGGCTCCAGCACCGCCATCTGGCCGCCGCGGAACACCCGGTCGCCGATCTCCACCTCGCCCTTGACGATGTAGAGCGCCCGCTCGGAGTAGCCGCCGGCCCCCCGGCCCGGCGGCGGCGCGGTGCGAACGCCCTCGGCCAGCTCCCAGTGCACGTAGAACAGCGGCGACGACACCGGCGCGGCGGCCTTCGCTCCGTACGCCTCGCCGGCCACCAGGCGTGCGAACAGGCCGCCGTTCTCATACGACGGCTGCCCCTCCTCGCCGTGGTGATGGAAGGATGGATCGACGTCCTCGGCCTCCGTCGGCAGGGCCACCCAGGCCTGCATGCCGTGCATTGGGCCGCCGGTGCTCTTCTTCAGGGGATCGGTGCGCTCGGAGTGGACGATGCCCTTGCCGGCGGTCATCCAGTTGACCTCGCCGGGCCGGATCGGCTGCGTCACGCCGGTGGAGTCCCGGTGCAGGATCTCGCCCTCGAACAGATAGCTCAGGGTCGACAGCCCGATGTGCGGATGCGGCCGCACGTTGATCGCCTCCGCGCCGGCGGCGAACTCGGCCGGCCCCATCTCGTCAAGGAAGATGAACGGTCCCACCATGCGCCGCGCATGAAACGGCAGCACTCGCCCGACCTCGAACCCGCCCAGGTCCTTGCGTCGGGCCTCGATCACCATTTCGATCATGACACCCCTCCAGTCAGCCGGCGACACAATCGCCCCGCCGCGAGCCCCGCGCAATGACAAGCTGTTGATCGCCAGCCTCGCATCCGCCGGCGCCGGGCGAATCCTCCAATGATCGACAGCAGCAGTCTCGAGGAGTTCCCGAATGTCCCGAATGATCGCCGTCCTGGCCGTGGCGGCCGCCCTGTCTGCCCCGCACGCGGCGGCAGCCCAGCACTCCGTCGATCCCGGCGCCTACGCGGCCGGAGAGGAAACCTACGCGGCGATCCGGCCGATGATCGCCGACATGCACCGGATCGTGACTCCGGACGGCGTCGAGACGACGGAGACGGTGATGCTGGGCGGTATTCCGCAATGGATCTCGATCCGCGGCGTGGATCGCGACAATCCGATCCTGATCTACGTCCACGGCGGTCCCGGCGCGAGCGAGATGGGGCGCAGCGTCAGCTGGCGTCGCGGCGTCGAGGAGTTCTTCACCGTCGTCCACTGGGACCAGCGCGGCACGGGCAAGACCCTGAGGGCCAACGGGCTCGAAGCCATCCGTCCAACCCTTGATCGCGAGCGGATGGCCTCGGACCTGGTCGAGCTGATCGATCTCCTGCGCGCCCGCTTCGGCCAGCGGAAGGTCGTGCTGCTCGGGCACTCGTGGGGCAATGTCATCGGCCTCGATGCGGCCCTCCGCCGACCGGACGCCGTGTCGGCCTACGTCTCCCTGTCGCCTGCCCTGGCGATGCAGGAGAATGAGCGCGTAGCGTACGCCCGACTGCTCGAGATGGCCCGCGAGCGCGGTGATGTCCAAGGGCTGGCGGCGCTCGAGGCGCTCGCCCCCTACCCCGGCGAAGCCCTCGATCCGCAACGCCTCGGGATCCAGCGCGGCTATGTGATGCGCTACGGCGGTCTCGCCGCCTATCGCGACAACGGCGAGTTCTTCATGAAGGCGGCGCGGCTATCGCCAGACTACGATCTCGAGGATCGGCAGGCGATCGACGCCGGCGGGGAGGCCTCGATCCAGGCCCTTCTGCCGGCGCTGATGGAGACGGACCTGCGCTCGGTGCGCCGCACGCCGTTTCCGGTGGTGCTGATGGTCGGCCGGCACGACCTGACCACGCCCCCGGAAGTCTCCGAGGCATGGCTGGAAGCCCTCGACGCGCCGTCGAAGACGCTGGTCCGGTTCGAGCACTCCGCCCACCTCGCCCCGCACGAGGAGCCGGGCCGATTCCTGCTGGCGTTGGTGCAGCACGTCCTGCCGCTGGCGACCGCCGGCGCCGGAACTCCCTGACGGCTCAGGAGACGTGCGGCGTCACGATCCCGAGGGGCAGGGCGGTCACATTCTTCACCCCGCGGGTGACGATGTGGCTCTCGCAGTCGGACACGATGCCGAGGCTGAGCAGCTTCTCGCGAAGGAATTTGTCAAAGGCGTGCATGTCCGAGGTGACGATGCGCAGAACGTAATCCTCGCGACCGGTGATGGTGGCGCACTGCACCACCTCGGGCCAGCCGGCCACGGCCTGTTCGAACACGTCCAGGTTTTCGCTCGACGGCAGGTTCAGCTTGACGATGGCGTAGACCTCGAAATCCAGTCCCAGTTTCGCCGCGTCCAGCAGGGTGACCCGCTTGCGGATCAGCCCCGAGTCCTCCAGTCGCTTGATCCGTCGCCAGCAGGGCGAGGCCGACAGGCCGACCCGCTCCGCCACCTCGGCTACCGACAGGCCGGCGTCCTGTTGCAGGATGTCCAGGATGCGGGCGTCGACGGGATCCAGCTCGTCAGCCAATGCGTTTCTCCAGTCAAGGTATTCGCGCAATAAAATACCGGCAAACCGCCAGACGCAAGGTCGAAATCAAGCGAGCCTTCCCACGCGGCCCGTGCTAGATGCGCGACCTGAGGAAACGCGGTCGGATCAACCGGACGGCAGGACGGAATGAAGAAGCCCAATACGCAACCGCTCAGCCTGCGGGTGCCCGAACCCTCGGGCCGCCCCGGCGACAAGCCCGACTTCAGTCACCTGAAGCTCGACGCGCCCGGCGCGGTCGACCGCCCGGCGGTGTCGACCGCCCCGTTCGACATGCGCGACCACGCCTTCCGTCTGGTCCGGGTGCTCGACGACGACGGCCAGGCGGTCGGTCCGTGGAACCCGAAGCTCGACGCGGAGACCCTGCGCCGCGGCCTGAAGGCGATGATCCTGACGCGCGCCTTTGACGACCGCATGCATCGCGCCCACCGTCAGGGGAAGACCAGCTTCTACATGAAGTGCACCGGCGAGGAGGCCATCGCCGTCGCCCAGGGCATGATCCTCAGCCGCGAGGACATGGGCTTTCCGACCTATCGGCAGCAGGGTCTGCTCATCGCGCGCGGCTATCCGCTCGTCGACATGATGAACCAGATCTATTCGAACGCCGCCGACCCGATCAAAGGCCGGCAGCTGCCGATCATGTACTCCTCGCGCGAGTACGGCTTCTTCACCATCTCGGGCAATCTCGGCACCCAGGTTCCGCAGGCGGTCGGCTGGGCCATGGCCTCGGCCTACAAGGGCGACGACCGCATCGCCATCAGCTGGATCGGCGACGGGGCCACGGCCGAGGGCGACTTCCACAACGCCCTGACCTTCGCCGCCGTCTACCGCGCCCCGGTGATCCTCAACGTCGTCAACAACCAGTGGGCCATCTCGTCCTTCATGGGCATCGCCGGCGGGCTGGAGACGACCTTCGCCTCCAAGGCCATCGGCTACGGCCTTCCGGCCCTCCGCGTCGACGGCAACGACTTCCTCGCCGTCTGGGCCGCGACCCAGTGGGCCGAGGAGCGCGCCCGCACCAACCAGGGCGCCACCGTCATCGAGCTGTTCACCTACCGCGGCGCGCCGCACTCGACCTCGGACGATCCCAGCCGCTACCGGCCGGGCGACGAGCACGAGAAATGGCCGCTGGGCGACCCGATCGCCCGCCTGAAGCAGCACCTCATCGCGCTCGGCGAATGGTCCGACGCGCAGCAGGAAGCGGCCGAGAAGGAGGCCGTCGAACAGGTCCGCGCAGCCGGCCGTGAGTCCGAGGCCATCGGAACCCTCGGCCAGTCGCGCCCCTCGGTGAAGACCATGTTCGAGGAGGTCTACGCCACCGAGGACTGGCGCCTCATCGAGCAGCGCCGCGAGGTGGGGGTCTGAGCATGAGCGAGCAGCAGCACACCTACACCGAGGCCGACCGCGCCGACGGCGTCGAGCCGGACATGGTCGACCAGAACAACGCCCCCGCCTCCGACGCGCCGGAGTCGCCGGCGGTCGCGCCGATGAACATGATCCAGGCCCTCAACTCGGCCCTGGACGTGAAGATGGCCGAGGACCCCGACGTCCTGTCGTTCGGCGAGGACGCCGGCTATTTCGGCGGCGTCTTCCGGGTCACCGACCATCTGCAGAAGAAGCACGGCCTGACCCGCAGCTTCGACGCCCCGATCAGCGAATGCGGCATCGTCGCCGCCGCCATCGGCATGGGCGCCTACGGCCTGCGCCCGGTCGTGGAGATCCAGTTCGCCGACTACATCTACCCGGCCTACGACCAGATCGTCTCCGAAGCCGCCAAGCTGCGCTACCGCTCGGCCGGCATGTTCACCTCGCCGATCACCATCCGCAGCCCCTACGGCGGCGGCATCTTCGGCGGCCAGACCCACAGCCAGAGCCCCGAGAGCCTGTTCACCCACATCGCCGGGCTGAAGGTGGTCATCCCCTCCAACCCGTACGACGCCAAGGGCCTGCTCACCGCCGCCATCGAGGACGACGATCCGGTCATCTTCTTCGAGCCCAAGCGCCTCTACAACGGCCCCTTCGACGGCTGGCACGAGAAGCCGGTCAGCCCCTGGAAGGCGCAGGAGCTGGCCCAGGTCCCCACCGGCAAATACCTCGAGCCGATCGGCAAGGCGCGGGTGATGAAGGAAGGGTCCGACGTCACCATCCTCTGCTACGGCACCATGGTCTGGGTCAGCCTCGCCGGGGCCGAGCACGCCGGCGTCGACGCCGAGGTCATCGACCTGCGCACCCTCGTGCCGCTCGACATCGAGACCATCGAGGCCTCGGTGAAGAAGACCGGCCGCTGCGTCATCGTCCACGAGGCCCCGAAGACCTCCGGCTTCGGCGCCGAGCTCAGCGCCCTGGTGCAGGAGCGCTGCTTCTACCACCTCGAGGCGCCGATCGCGCGGGTGACCGGCTGGGACACGCCGTATCCGCACGCCTTCGAGTGGGAATACTTCCCCGGTCCCGAGCGGGTCGCCGAGGCGCTGAAGGCCACGATGAAGGGAGGCCGCTGAGATGGGTCGCTACGTCTTCAAGCTGCCCGACGTGGGCGAAGGCACCGCCGAGGCCGAGCTGGTCGGCTGGCACGTCAAGGTCGGCGACGCGGTCGCCGAGGACCAGATCGTCGCCGACGTCATGACCGACAAGGCCACGGTCGAGATCACCTCGCCGGTCGCCGGCAAGGTGTCGAAGCTGCACGGCGAGCCGGGCCAGATGCTGGCCGTCCGCGGCCCGCTGGTCGAGTTCGAGGTCGAGGGGGCGGGGAACGCCAGTGCTGAAGGGCCCCCCTCGAACCCTGCTTCGCAGGCTTCGGTCCCCCCGGAAGGGGGACAATCGCCCGCTTCCAAGTCTCCCCCCACCGGTGGGAGTACCGGCGAAGCCGGGGAGGGGGGCCGAACCGCAAGCGCCCCCGGCGCCAACTACGTCTTCAAGCTCCCCGACGTCGGCGAAGGCACCGCCGAGGCCGAGCTTGTCGGGTGGCACGTCGCGGTCGGCGACGCCGTCGAGGAGGACCAGATCCTCGCCGAGGTCATGACCGACAAGGCCACCGTCGAACTGACCTCCCCCGTCGCCGGAACCGTCGTCGCCCTGCACGGCGAACCCGGCCGGCAGATCGCCGTCGGCGGGCCGCTGGTCAGCTTCCAGGTCGCGGGAAAGGGCAACGTTTCTGCTCCCCTCTCCCTTGAGGGGAGAGGGGCAGGGGGTGAGGGTGCTCCCCCCGCCGCCGTCAGCGAAGCCCCGAAGGCTCCGTCCTCGCTTCCGGCCGCCGCCGCCAGGCCCGCGGCTTCCACCCCCACCCAACCCTCCCCCCTCAAGGGGGAGGGCTCACGGCAGCTCTCCGACCGCAACCAGCGCCCGCTCGCTTCCCCCGCCGTGCGCCAGCGCGCCCGCGACCTGGGGATCGAGCTGCAGTTCGTCCCGGGCTCCGGCCCCGCCGGCCGCATCGAGCACGGCGATCTGGATGCGTATCTCGCCTCCGGCCCGCGCGGATCGTCCGCCTCCGGAGCATCGGCTCCCTCGACCTATGCGAAGGCCGAAGGAACCACCGAGACCCGCGTCATCGGCCTGCGCCGCAGGATCGCGGAGAAGATGGCCGAGAGCGTCCGCCGCATCCCGCACATCACCTACGTCGAGGAGATCGACGTCACCGCGCTGGAGGAGCTCCGCGCCCACCTCAACGCCAACCGCAAGCCGGACCAGCCCAAGCTGAACGTCCTGCCCTTCCTCGCCCGCGCCATGGTGGTGGCCCTGCGCGACCAGCCGACCATCAACTCGCACTACGACGACGAGGGCGGGGTGCTCACCACCCACGCCGCCGTCCACCTCGGCATCGCCGCCCAGACGCCGAACGGCCTGATGGTCCCCGTCGTCCGCCACGCCGAGGCCCGCGACCCCTACGACACCGCCGCCGAGATCGCCCGCGTCTCCTCCGCCGCCAAGTCCGGCAAGGCCAGCCGCGAGGAGCTCTCGGGCTCGACCATCACCATCACCTCGCTGGGCACGCTCGGCGGGGTCGTCCACACCCCGATCATCAACCACCCCGAGGTCGCCATCGTCGGCCCCAACAAGATCCAGGAGCGGGTCGTGGTGAAGGACGGCCAGATGGTCGTGCGCAAGATGATGAACCTGTCTTCCAGCTTCGATCATCGCATCGTCGACGGCCACGACGCGGCGGTCTTCGTCCAGCGGATCAAGAACCTGCTGGAGCACCCGGCGACGCTTTGGATGAGCTGAGACCATGGCTGAATCGATCAAGACCAAAGTCCTCATCATCGGCGCCGGCACCGGCGGCTATGTCGCCGGCATCCGCTGCGGCCAGTTGGGCCTCGACACCGTGCTGGTCGACGGCGGCGACGGTCTCGGCGGCACCTGCCTGAACGTCGGCTGCATCCCGTCCAAGGCTATCATCCACGCCGCCCACAAGTTCGAGACCGTCGCCAAGGCCGCCGACGGCGGCACGCTCGGCATCACCGCCTCGAAGCCGGCCGTCGACCTGAAGGAGACGGTCGCCTGGAAGGACGGCATCGTCAAAAAGCTGAACCAGGGCGTCGCCGGCCTGCTCAAGAAGGCCAAGGTCCGGGTGATCAACGGCTGGGCGACCTTCTCCGACGCCAAGACCTGCACGGTGAAGACCGCCGACGGCGACATCGTCATCAGCGCCGAACACGTCATCCTCGCCACCGGCTCCGAGCCGGTCGAACTGCCCTTCCTGCCCTTCGGCGGCGACGTCATCTCCTCGACCGAAGCCCTGTCGCTCGACAAGGTGCCCGGCAAGCTGGTCGTGGTCGGCGGCGGCTACATCGGCCTCGAACTCGGCATCGCCTTCCGCAAGCTCGGCGCCGAGGTGGCCATCGTCGAAATGGCCGACCGCCTGCTGCCGCTCTACGACAAGGCCCTGACCGATCCGGTCCGCAAATGGCTGGAGACGCACGGCGTCGAACTGCACCTCGGCGCGAAAGCCGGGTCCTTCGAGAAGGGGCAGCTCAACGTCACGACGAAGGACGGTCAGGCGATCAGGCTCAAGGCCGACAAGGTCCTCGTCACCGTCGGCCGTCGCCCGCGGACGAAGGGCTGGGGGCTGGAGAACATGGGCGTGGCCATGGCCGGGCCGTTCGTGAAGATCGACGACCGCTGCGCCACCAGCATGAAGAACGTCTGGGCCGTCGGCGACCTGACCGGCGAACCCATGCTGGCCCACAAGGGCTCGGCCCAGGGCGAGATCGTCGCCGAGATCATCGCCGGTCATGACAAGCGCTTCGATCCCGTCAGCATCGCCGCCGTCTGCTTCACCGAACCCGAGATCGTCTCCGCCGGCCTCGGCCCGCTGGACGTCGAGGGCCGCGACGACGTCATCCAGGCGGTGTTCCCGCTGATGGCGCTGGGCCGCGCCCTGGCCATCGAGGCGGGGTCGGACGGCGGCTTCGTCCGCGTGCTGGCCTCGAAGACCGACCACCGCCTGCTCGGCGTCCAGGCCGTCGGCCAGCACGTCTCGGAACTCAGCAACAGCTTCGCCCAGATGCTGGAAATGGGCGCTTTGCTGGAAGACGTCGCCGGAACCATCCACGTCCACCCGACCATGGGCGAGGCCTTCCATGAGGCGTCCCTGCGGGCGCTGGGGCACGCCATCCATATCTGACGGACCGCGGCCGCACGGTTGACCGACGGTCGCGACTTGCGCACCCATGGGCGGCCGCAACCTGAGGTCGCCCGCATGGAACGCCGTCCACATCCTTTCCGCCTGCTGGCCTTTCCGGCCGCGCTTGCCCTTGCGGCCGCGGCCGGCGCGGCGCTGGCTTGCAGCTGTCTGCCGCCGGTCAGCGCCGCGGCTCAACTGGAGGACGCCGAGCTCATGATCGTGGCCCGCGTCGCCGAAGCCCGCCGCCTGCCGCCGCAGGACGGCTATCCGATGGCCGAGACGCGGTTCACCGTGTCGCGCACGATCAAGGGGGAGACCCGCCGCAACTGGTGGATACGGCACGGCCGGGATACGAGCCTTTGCGGCGCAGAGTTCCGACCCGGGCGCGAGTACGTGGTCATCGCCCACCGGTCCGATGGTCGCCTGTGGACCGGCCAGTGCAGCCGCGCCTGGTTCCCGCTGGAGGACTACGAGCGCGCCGCCGCCGAGGCTGCTGCGGCCTGATCTGTCCGTCGCTGAACCGTCACACGTCCGCCGGGCGAACCGTCACAGTCCTCTGGTCTAAGCGGCCGCGAACAAGGCCTGTCCGGAGACCGACATGACCCGCACCCTCCTCGCCGCCGCCTCGGCGGTCGCCCTCCTCGCCCTCGGCGCCTGCGGCCAGGGCGGCGGCGGAACCCAGACCCGCGACGGCATCTGGGCCGCCGGCTCGTCCACCGTCTTCCCCTTCGCCACCCGCGTGGCCGAAAACTTCTCGCGCACCGCCGGCGGCGCCGCGCCGCGGGTCGAATCGCTCGGCACGGGCGGCGGCATCAAGGCCTTCTGCCAGGGCGTCGGTCCGACCACGCCGGACATCGCCAACGCCTCGCGCCCGATGAAGGCCTCGGAGTTCGCCGAGTGCCAGAAGAACGGCGTCACCGACATCGTCGAGATCAAGATCGGCTACGACGGCATCGTCGTAGCCACGGCCCGCGACGGCGGCGGCTTCAACCTGCGCCTCCAGGACCTCTACCTCGGTCTGGCCAAGGAAGTCCCCGGCGAGGGCGGCGCCTTCGTCGCCAACCCGGCCACCACCTGGAACCAGGTCAATCCGGCCCTGCCGGCTCAGCGCATCCAGGTGTACGGCCCGCCGCCGACCTCCGGCACCCGCGACGCCTTCCTCGAGCTGGGCATGGCTCCGGGCGCCGAGCGCGTCGCCGCCATGGCCGCGCTGAAGGAGTCGGACGAGGACCGCTTCGAGACGCTGGCCCACACCCTGCGTGAGGACAACGCCTGGATCGACTCCGGCGAGAACGACAACGCCATCGTCCAGACCCTGACCCGCACCCCGGGCTCGCTGGGCGTGTTCGGCTTCTCCTTCCTCGAGCAGAACATGGACACGGTGAAGGCCGAGACCATCGACGGCGTGGCGCCCTCGATGGAAACCATCGCCGACGGCTCCTACCCGCTGGCCCGCAGCCTCTACATCTACGTCAAGAAGCAGCACGTGGGCGTGACCCCGGGCCTCGAGCAGTTCGTGATGGAGTTCATGTCCGAGGCCTCGGCCGGCCGCGGCGGCTACCTGCAGGACCGCGGCCTGGTGCCGCTCCCCGCCGAGGAACTGGCCGCCCAGCGCGCCATCGCCAACGCGCTGACGCCGATGCAGGCCCCGGCCAACTGACGCCCGGCCACTGCATGATGAAGGCCCCGGCTCCGGCCGGGGCCTTTGTCGTTCGGGGGAACGCCCGCGCCTCCGGCCGGTTGTCAGGCACGTGTCCTTCGAGGAGAGGCCCGTGACCCAGACACCCCCCGGCGGCCCGCGCCGCTCGCCCCGTCTCAACGGCCTGGTCGTGCTCGGCCTGGTGCTGCTGTTCGTCGCCGTCGGCGCCTTCGTCTGGATGCGCTGGAGCGCCGACGAGGTCACCGCCGCCGACGACGCCGGCGCCGCCATGGTCCAGCCGGCCGAACTGCCGCCCCCCGACGCTGGCGCCGTTCCTGCCGAGCCTGGATCCACCGGGGTCGGAAACGCCGTCGCTCCCGAGGATGAACGCGGCCTCGACCCGGCCCCCGGCGGTCAGCCGGTCCAGCGCTGACGACCGGAGCAGGACACCCGGCCCGTCGACGGGGAGGGCGTCGGATCCACGACCTCGACGACGGCGGGCTCTGGCTGAGCAATGACGCCGGGGCGGAGGAGAGTCCCGGGGTCCTCGTCGGCAGGGACTGGATCCTGCCGCTTGCTCGCCGCGCGCCCGAGCTGGCGGGGCCGATGCGGACATGATCCGGCAAGCCCCGCCGCCCGGCGACGCCGCAAGGCGGGACCGGCGAGCCTTCAAGCCCCGCAACCTCCCTCCGATCCAGGGGAGGATGGCCGCTCGACGGAAACCTCCCGGCAAGGAGTCGTGACGCTTTTGCCGCATTCCCTCGCCAACATGCGTTTCACGGCTCCCGATTCACCGGCCTGTGACCACCTTCGCGATACAGGTTCGGAACGAAGCGACGAGGTTCGGCTTTGAACAGGCCATGTTCATGCAACTGAAAAGGCTCGCGAAGCACGTCTGCACGCCCGACGAGCTCGACATGGTCGAGCACTATCGGACGGAGGCCGAGAAGACGGCCGACCTGGTCGTGCATGTCGTCGGCCTCACCCTCGCCGCCGTCGGCGGCGTGGTGCTGGCCGTGCTGGCGGCGCTGTATTCCGGCGTCGGCGCGGTGGCCGCCACCGCCGTCTACGCCCTGTGCCTGATCGGCATGCTGACCGCGTCGACGGTCTACAACCTCACCCGGCCGTGCCCCGCCCGTCCGGTGCTGCGCCGCCTCGACGAGGCCGCGATCTTCCTGATGATCGCCGGCAGCTACACCCCCTTCACCACCCAGCGCTTCGAGGGCGCCTGGGCGATCGGCTTCACCCTTCTGGTCTGGGCCGTCGGTCTCGGCGGCGCCTTCGCCAAGGTGGTCCTGCCGCGCCTGTCCGACGCCATCTGGAGCGCCGTTTACGTGGCCTTCGGCTGGCTGGCGGTGATCGCGCTCAGGCCGATGATGGACACCGTCCATCCGCTCGCCCTCGCCCTGCTCGTCGCCGGCGGCCTGATCTACACCGCCGGGGTCTTCGTCTTCATCAGCCCCCAGGTGAAGTTCCGCCGCGCCATCTGGCATGGCTTCGTGGTCACCGGCGCCAGCGTCCACTGGGCGGCCGTGCTGGTCGGCGTCGTCCTCGCGCCCGGCGGCGTCGGCTAGACTTTCGCAGCCGCAGCGCGGAAACTGACGCGGCGCAACAGCTTGGGGGACGACGGTGGCTGACAGGAAGTCCGCGGGCGACGAGACGGTCGTCATCAAGAAGTACGCCAACCGTCGCCTCTACAACACCGCGAGCAGCGCCTACGTCACCCTCGACGACCTCGCCCGCATGGTCCGCGAGGGCGTCGACTTCGTGGTCTACGACGCCCGCACCAACGAGGACCTGACCCGCCAGATCCTCACCCAGATCATCTTCGAGGAGGAGAGCCGCGGCGAGGCCCTGCTGCCGGTCCAGTTCCTCCGCCAGCTGATCGGTTTCTACGGCGGCCAGATGCAGGGCGTCCTGCCGGGCTACCTCGAGATGTCGCTCGACAACTTCTCGCGGCAACAGGAACAGATCCGCAGCCAGTTCACCAAGGCCTTCGGCGCCACGCCCGGCGCCGGCCTCCTCGACGAGATGGCGCGTCGCAACATGGCCCTGTTCACCGAGGCCATGAAGATGTGGCCGGGCTTCGCCGGGACCGCCGGCCGCCCCTCGGAGCCGCCGAAGCCCGCCAGCACGACCGCCGGCGACCCCCTCGACGAGATGCGTCGCGAGATGGACGAGATGCGCGCCCGGCTCGACAAGCTCTCGAAGCCATGACCGACGAGGTCGCCCCCGTCGCCGCGGTCGGTCGCCGCGAACGCCGCGCCGCGGAGCGCCGGGCGGCCGAGCGCCGGGCCGGATCCGCCTCTCGCGCCCTGGTCCCTGCGACGCCTCCGCCGGACGAAGCTGCCGGCTCCCCGGCAAGAGCTGCCCCGCCCCCTCCGGCCGATCCGGGCGCGGCCGTCTTCGCGGCCCAGCTGATGGGCCAGTCGGGCCAGCGCCGCGGCCTCAAGGGCGGTCCCCCGGTGCTCGACGCGGCCCGCGCCGCCTATCTCGAAACGCGGTACTCCGGCCCGGCCGACCGACGGCCCAAGCCCGGCCGTACCGAGGACACCGACATCTGAAGCCGCGGCACGGTCCTTGCTGAACCCGACGGGTTCACGCCCGTTTCCGGACCGCCGCCATGCTCAGCTTCCTGACCCGCGCCATCGACGTCACCGTCGTGGCCCTGATCTTCGTCGCGTTCAGCTGACCTAGGCCACGCCGCCGAAGTCGAGGTCCTTGCGGGCCGAGATGATGGTGACGATGAACCCGGCCAGCACGTCGAGCATGACCATCACCACGATCAGGAAGAAGGTCGAGGTGGCGAAGCCCTTGATCAGCAGGAACTCGACGAGCACCGCCACGAACAGGATCATCGACAGGGCGTGATTGACGATCGCCACCTTCTGGCTCGACGTCGACTTGAGCAGCTCGAAGAACAGCAGGATCAGGCTCAGCAGCAGGATCAGGTCCCCCGGCCCGACGTTCCAGCTGGTCCCCGACGCCATCGGGATGGAGAACATCGGATCGCGCAGGATGGCGTCCGCCCCGCCCGCGGCCATCGCCGCTTCGCTTCCGCCGCCGATCAGGCTCGACAGCACCACGATGTTGTACAGCACCACCGGGATCAACAGCAGCGGCAGGGCGATCAGCATGACCAGGCTCCGGCAACGGACGGCCCCCAACAGCCGCGCTTGTTAACGATGCATACCCCGGTTCGCTCCGGACGGCTACGCCTGCTCGCCGCAGAGGCGAACCTCAGAACTCGCTGACCGCGCCCGGCCTCCGCGACCGCCGCTTCAGCCACATCACGCCCAGCAGGTCCGAAAGCGAGGCCACGAGCCGGCCCCAGTTCGTGTACTTGGACCGCCCCGTCTCCCGATGCCGGTGCCCGACATCCAGGTAGCGGTTCTCGAACCCTTCGCGGATCACCAGCGCCGGCAGGTAGCGGTGGACGTGGTCGAAGTACGGCAGGCGCAGGAACACGTCGCGGCGGAACGCCTTCAGTCCGCAGCCGGTGTCGTCGGCGTCGTCGGACAGCAGCCGCTTGCGAATCCGGTTCGCCCAGCGGGACGCCCAACGCTTGGCTTCCGTATCCTGGCGCTGCGCCCGGACCCCGCCGACCAGCGCCACGTTCGGGGGCGAGGCGGCGAGCAGGTCGACCAGCTTCGGCGCATCGGCCGGGGGATTCTGGCCATCGCCGTCCAGGGTCACCACGATCGGCGCCCGCGCCGCCAGCACGCCCGTGCGCACCGCCCGGCTCTGGCCGGCGTTGGAGGCGTGACTGAGGACGCGGAGCATCGGCAGTTCGGGCATCAGCGCCCGGAGTTCGGCGAGCGTGCCGTCGCGCGAGGCGTCGTCCACGAAGAGCATTTCGAACGAACGTCCCGTGAACGCCGTTGCGATCTCGCGCGCCAGGGGGCCGGCCGCTCCCTCCTCGTCATGAACGGGAACGACGACGGAGATGTCGGGAACGGTTTCGGTCATGGCGGCTGTCTAGCGGGTTTCGCGGCGGCGCGGGAGGGATGGCTGACGTCTCCGGAACGGCCGTGTTAGGAAGATGAACATGACGCGCCCCGATCTCGACCGCTACATCGCCGGCTGGCGGGGCCCGCTCCTGGCGGCCCTCGTCGCCCTTCTCGCCGGGTTGCCGGTTCTGGCGCTGCTGCCGCCGCTCGACCGCGACGAAAGCCGCTACGCCCAGGCCACCTCACAGATGCTCGAGACGGGCGACTACGTCGACATCCGCTTCCAGGACGAGCCGCGCTGGAAGAAGCCGGTGGGCATCTACTGGATGCAGGCGGCGGCCGTGGCCGCGACCTCCGGCGTGGAGAGCCGGGCGATCCAGCCCTACCGCATCCCGTCCATCCTCGGCGCCATGCTGGCGGCTGCGGCCTGCGCCTGGGTCGGGGCGGCCATGTTCGGCGCGCGCGCCGGCTTCCTCGCGGGCGCCATGCTTGGCGCGAGCTTCCTGCTGTCCACCGAGGCGGGGATCGCCAAGACCGACGCCATGCTGTGCGGGGCGGTCACCCTGGCCATGGCGGCCCTGGCCCGCATCTACCTGGCCACCCGGGCCGGAGAGCCGCCGAAGCGGCCCCACAAGCTGCTGTTCTGGTCGGCCCTGGGCCTGTCCATCCTGGTCAAGGGCCCGATCGGACTGGTGGTCATCGTCCCGGCCATGCTGCTGCTCTCGCTGTGGGACCGGAACATCGCCTGGCTGCGGCGGCTGGGCTGGGGCTGGGGCCTGCCGCTGGTCGCCCTCATCGTCGGCCCGTGGGCCCTCGCCATCACCATCGCGACCGATGGCGGGTTCTGGCGCGAGGCGATCGGCGGCGACCTGGCGCCGAAGCTCGCCGGCGGTCACGAGAGCCACGGGGCGCCGCCCGGAACCTATCTGGGACTCATCGCCCTGACCTTCTTCCCCGCCGCCCTGCTGCTGCCGGCGGCGGTCGCCACCGCCTGGACCCGGCGGGCGGAACCGGCGATCCGCTTCCTCGTGTGCTGGCTGGTTCCGGCCTGGCTGATTTTCGAACTGACCCCGACCAAGCTGGTCCACTACAACCTGCCGGTCTTCGGAGCGCTGGCGCTTCTGGCGGCGGCGGCGCTGACCCGCCCGGTCGGCCGCTGGTCGCGCTACATCGGAGCGGCGCTGACGGTCGTCGTGGGCGTGCTTCTGGCCGCCGCCGTCGTCGCCGGGCTGACAGAGTTCGGCCGGTCGACGGCCCAGACATGGGCGACGATCACCATCGTCTTCTCGGTGCTGGCGGGACTGATCGGAGCCTTCCTGCTGCTTCACCGCGCCCCGGCGCCGGCGCTGATCGCCTCCCTGGTCCTGGGCGTGGTGGCGCACGGCGCGCTGGCGGGCACCCTGCGACAGCTGAAGCCGCTCTCGGTGTCGCCGCGCCTGCAGCAGGTGCTGGAGCGGGCTGACCTGCACCCGCGTCAGGGGCGTCCCGGTCCGGTGGCCATCGCCGGGTTCCATGAGCCCAGCTTCGTCTTCCTGACCGGCCGCGACACGGAACTGACGGACGCGGAGGGCGCCGCACGGGCGCTCGCCCAGGGGCGGCCGGCGATCGTCGAGGAACGGCAGGCCCAGGGCTTCCGCGAGGCGGCGGCCCGTCTGGGCGTGACCGGTCGCTCGGTCGGGGTCGTCAACGGCCACAACTACTCCCAGGGCGACGACGTCAGCCTGACCGTCTATGCGCCGCCCGACGCGGCGCTGTCGGTGGAGCCGCGCCGGTGAGCCGGCCGATCACCATCGTCGAGGTCGGTCCCCGCGACGGACTTCAGAACGAGCGCACCGTGCTGGAGCCGGCCGTGCGCGCCGAACTGGTGCGGCGGCTGGAGGCCGCGGGGGCGCGGCGCATCGAGGCGGTCAGCTTCGTCCATCCGAAATACGTGCCGCAGATGGCGGGCGCGGAGGAGGTCATGGCCCTTCTGCCGCACGCCGCCGGTCGCAGCCGGATCGGCCTCGTGCTGAACGGCAAGGGCTACGACCGGGCGCTCGGGACGGCCGTGGACGAGGTCAATGTCGCCATGTCTGCGACCGACGGCTTCGGGCTGAAGAACCAGGGCCTCACCGTGAACCAGCAGGTCGGCATGCTCGCCGACATCGTCGCCGGCCGGCGCAACGCCGAGGGCGAGCCGGGCGCGGCCCCGGCGCTGACGGCGACCCTGTCGTGCGTCTGGGGCTGCCCCTTCGACGGGGAGGTGTCGACCGGGCAGGTCGAGGACCTGGTCGGCCGTATCGCCGAACTCGGCGTCGGCGAGATCGCCCTGGCCGACACCATCGGCGTGGGGGACCCGTGGAGCGTGACGCGCAAGGTGGAGGCGGCGCGGCGCGCCGCGCCCGACGCTGTGTTGCGCCTGCACTTCCACGACACCCGGAACACCGGCCTGGCCAACGCCCATGCGGGCGTGGAGGCGGGAATCGACGTGCTGGACGCCTCCGTCGGCGGCATCGGCGGCTGCCCCTTCGCGCCCGGCGCGACCGGCAACATCGCCACCGAGGACCTGGTCTACATGCTGGAGCGGGCCGGGTTCGACACCGGCTACGACCTCGACGCCCTGATCGCGACCGCCCGCTGGATCGGCGAGAAGATCGGCCGCCCCGCGCCGAGCGCGCTCAGCCGGGCCGGCGGCTGGCCGAAAACGGCCTAGGCGGGCGCGGGGTCAGCGGTAGGGGGTCTCGAAGGCCCAGCGGATCGTGCGCGCGACTCCGCGCGTCCCGGTCCGCACGAGCGGGCGGGCCGGCAGGGGCGACGACAGGCCATGCATGCGCCGCGCCCAGCCGGGGAGGAGATCCACCCCCGCCTGCAGCACCAGGGCGCGGAACGGCCGCGCCGCGGGATTTCCGCCCTCGCGGGACAGCAGCAGGCGCGCCACCTCGCGGGTCCGCTCGTCCACCCGCAGGTGGGGCCGCATCGCGCGGATCAGGGCCTGCGCCTTGGCCTGGGTCCGGGGCAGCGGGTCGGCGCCGAGCCGCCGGCCGACCTCGGCCATTTCGGCGAAGTAGCGGTCGCGATCGGCCCGGGACATGCCGGGCTCGCCGTAGCGCAGCCAGCCGTTCAGGAAACTCGTCGCCTCGGTGACGTGAACCCAGGCCAGCAGCTCCGGATCGTCGGCCGCGTAGGGCGCGCCGTCCGGCAGGACGCCGGCGACCTGCGCATGGATGCGCCGCACCCGGTCGATGACGGCCTCCGCCTCGTCCCGTCCGCCGTAGGTGGTGACGGCGATGAAGCGCGCGGTGCGCCGCAGCCGGCCGTGCATGTCGGCGCGAAAGTTGGAGTGGTCCCAGACCCCGGCCAGCACGGCCGGATGCAGCATCTGCAGCAGCAGGCCGGAAACGCCGCCGACAAGCATGCCGGTGACGTCGCCGTGCACCCGCCAGGCGACCGAATCCGGCCCGAACAGGCCGTCGGGCCGCCGCACGACGGGGCGCTCTCCCTTCTCCGGATCGTTGAACATCCGGACCACCCGGCCGGCGATGGCGCGGCGCACGGGCCGGGCCAGCCGGTCAGGCAGCGGATCGGGCGACAGGGGCGGGCGGATCTGGCCGGTCATGTCGGCTCAATGCTCGCACAACCGGCCTGGCTCCACGAGGCGGCGGCCTGACGCGCCGGCTCGGCGCAGATTTCAGCGGCCGCTCAGGATTTGCTCATGACCCTCACGCCCGGCGGGCCGAGGTTCCAGACGTCAACCAAGGGAGATGGAGACCATGACGATGCAGGCGGAGAACGGCGGCGGGCGGCGCGGCGCGAGCTGGTGGCGGGTGCTGCCCTGGGTCGGGGCTTCGGCCCTGCTGGCGGCGCCGGCGGTCGCCATGCGGCTGGGGGCCGACGTGGACTGGACCGCCTTCGACTTCATCGTCGCCGGCGTCATGCTGGCCGTGCCGCTGACGGTGTTCGAGCTGGCCCTGCGGACCAGCGGCAGCCTCGCCTATCGCGCCGGGGCGGTGGTGGCGCTTGGAACCGCCTTTCTGATCACCTGGTCGAACCTGGCCGTGGGGATCATCGGCAGCGAGAACGATCCCATCAACCTGATGTTCTTCGGCGTCATCTTCATCGCCATTGCCGGCTCCTTCCTCGCCAGCTTCCGCGCGAGAGGGCTGGCCATCGCCATGACCGTGACGGCGGCGGCGCAGGCCGGGACGGCCGTGGTCGCCCTGATCGGCGGTCACTTCACCTTCGTCATCGTCGGGGTCTTCACCATCGGCTGGCTGATGTCCGCGTGGCTGTTCCGCAGAGCGGCGGCAGAGCAGACGTGGGCGTCGGGCGACGCATAGCCGCTTGCGGCCGGTTTCGCCCGGGCGGATGCTCCGGCGATGCTGTTCCTGGTCTACTTCGCCACCTTCGCCCTTTTCTCCGTGATCTTCACGCGGGAAGTGATCGCACCCGCCTCGGGGGCGATCTGCGACAGGCGCTGGCGGCTCTACGCAGGTTTCCTGAACGCGCTGAACCTTGTCGTGGTGGTCGGTGCGGGACTGCTGTTCGACGACTGGATACGCGGCCACTCGCTGCTGGCTCTCGATGGACGGATCGACGCTTTCAGCAGCAGCCTCATCGCCTTCGTCGTCGCCAGCTTCGTCGCCTACTGGCATCATCGCCTGATCCACAGAAGCGACAGGCTCTGGCGCTGGGTGCACCAGCTGCACCATAGCCCGACCCGCGTCGAAGCTCTGACCGCCTTTTACATCCATCCCTTCGACGGCCTCCTGGCAGCCCTGCTGAACGCCGTCGTCGCCTATGTGGTGCTGGGCGTGGGTCCGGCGGCTGCAGCGCTGGCCCTGCTCTACGTGACCGCCTTCAACCTCGTCGCTCACGCGGACCTGCGGACGCCGCGGTGGCTGGGCTATCTCGTGCAGCGACCCGAGATGCATCGGGTCCACCACGAAAGGGGCGTGCACGCGAACAACTATGGCCTGCCGCTGTGGGACATCCTCTTCGGCACCTGGCGCAATCCGCACACGGCGCCGGTCGCCTGTGGTTTCGCCGACGACAAGGAGCGGCTGATCGGCCAGATGCTCCTGCTCAAGGACGTCGACGGCTAGAGGTTCAGCAGGGCCGGGTCGCCGCCCTGGGCGGAGATGTTGTTGCTGATGGCCTTTTCGGCGGCGTAGCGGATCAGGCTGTACGGACCGCCGGCCTTGGGGCCGGTGCCGGACAGGCCCTCGCCGCCGAACGGCTGGACGCCGACCACCGCGCCGATGATCGAGCGGTTGATGTAGACGTTGCCGGCCGGCACGAGGCGGACGACCTCGTCCGCGAAGGCCTCGATGCGGCTGTGCACGCCGAGCGTCAGGCCATAGCCGCGGGCCGCCAGCTTCGCCGCGGTCTCGCGCAGCTTCGCCGGGTCGTAGCGGCAGACGTGCAGGATGGGGCCGAACACCTCGCGCTCGAGATAGTCGGGCGTCGGCACCTCGGCGATGGTCGGGGCGAACAGGTGGCCCTTCTCGCTGCCCGCCGGCAGTTCGGCGCGGGCGACGATCCTCGCATCGCCTTCCAGCCGCTTCAGGTGGTCCTCGAGCATCTTCTTCGCGTCGGCGTCGATGACCGGGCCGATGTCGGTGGAGGGATCTGACGGGTCGCCGACCACCTGGGCCGCCAGGGCGCCCTTCAGCCCCTCGATCAGGGCGTCGGCCGAGTCCTGCGGCACGTAAAGCAGGCGCAGGGCCGAGCAGCGCTGGCCCGACGAGCCGAAGGCCGAGAGGATCACGTCGTCGACGACCTGTTCCTTCAGCGCCGTGGTGTCGACGAACATGCCGTTCAGCCCGCCGGTCTCGGCGATGAAGGGGATGATCGGTCCGGGACGGTTCGCCAGCGAGCGGTTGATGGCCGTGGCCGTGTCGGTTCCGCCGGTGAAGGCGACGCCGTCAATCCCCGGATGCGCCACCAGTCGGGCGCCGACGGTCTCGCCCCGACCCGGGACGAGGGCGATCAGGTTCGGATCGAGGCCGGCCCTGACGTACAGGCGCACCGCCTCGGCGGCGATCAGCGGGGTCTGCTCGGCCGGCTTGGCCAGAACCGCGTTGCCGGCGGCCAGCGCCGCGGCGATCTGGCCGGTGAAGATGGCCAGCGGGAAGTTCCACGGGCTGATGCAGGCGAAGACGCCGCGGCCGTGCAGGACGAGCGCGTTCAGCTCCCCGACCGGCCCCTGCAGCGGTTGCGGACCGCCGAAGTCCCGCTCGGCCAGCATGGCGTAGTAGCGGCAGAAGTCGGCCGCCTCGCGCACCTCGGCGACGCCGTCGTTCAGCGTCTTGCCCGCCTCGCGCGACAGCAGGGCGACGAGCCGGTCCATGTCGGCCTCGAGCGCATCGGCCATAGCACGCAGCACGGGGGCGCGGCCGGCCCCGCCGATGCGATCCCACTTCACCTGGGCGCGGACGGCGGCGTCGACGGCGGCGTCGACGTCGGCGTCCGTCGCCTCCGAGACGTGGCCAAGCACCTGGGTGGTGTCGAAGGGGTTGAGCACCGGCTGGGCGTTGGCGCCGGCGCGCAGCTTGCCGCCGATGATCGGGCCCGAGGTCAGCTTCTCGCTGTCGACCTTCTGCAGGGCGAGGGCGTGCCGCTCGCGGTCGGCGGCCTGGGAGTAGTCGCGGCCCAGCGAGTTCTGGCGGTCCATGTACATGTCCTTGGGGGTCGGGATTTTCGCGTGCCGGTCGGGATGGGCCTCGACGGCGGCGATCGGGTCGGCGGCGACGGCGGCGGCCGGCACGCGCTCGTCCAGCAGGGCGTGGACGAAGGACGAGTTGGCGCCGTTCTCAAGCAGGCGGCGGACGAGGTAGGGCAGCAGGTCCTCATGGCCGCCGACGGGGGCGTAGGCGCGCACCGTCACCGGCCCGAAGGCGGCGCGGGCGGCGTCGTAGAGGGCCTCGCCCATGCCGTGCAGCCGCTGGAACTCGATCTTCACCCCGCGCTCGGAGGCCATCCGGTGCACGGCGGCCAGGGAGTGGGCGTTGTGGGTGGCGAACTGGCTGTAGAGGTGCGGCGCCGCCTCGATCATCTGCCGCGCGCAGACCAGGTAGTTGAGGTCGGTGGCGGCCTTGGTGGTGAACACCGGATAGTCGGTGCGGCCGAACTGCTGGGCGCGCTTGATCTCGGTGTCCCAGTAGGCGCCCTTGACCAGTCGGACCATCAGCCGGCGGCCTGACGACTTCGCCAGCTCGGCGACGCGGCGGATGACCTCGGGGCCGCGCTTCTGGTAGGCCTGCACCGCGAGGCCGAGGCCCTTCCAGTCGCCCAGTTCCGGCTCGTGCGCCAGCCGGTCGAGCAGCTTGAGCGACAGGGCCAGCCGGTCCGATTCCTCGGCGTCCATGGTGAAGTTGATGTCGTGCTTCGCCGCGATCAGGGCGAGGCGCTTCACCCGCGGATAAAGCTCGGCCCAGACCCGGGCCTCCTGGACGGCCTCGTAGCGGGGGGACAGGGCCGAGAGCTTGACCGAGACGCCGTGTCCGCTTTCCGGCCCCTGGCCTTTCGCGGTCCGGCCGACCGCTTCGATGGCGTCGGCGTAGATGCGCTCGTAGCGCTCGGCGTCGGCGGCGGTGCGGGCGCCTTCGCCCAGCATGTCGAACGAGCACAGCCAGCCCTCGCGATCGGCGCGCTTCAGTGCCGCCTCGATGGTGCGGCCGACCACGAACTGTTCGCCCATGATGCGCACCGCGGCGGCGACCGCTTCGCGGATCACCGGCTCGCCGAGGCGGCCGACGATGCGCTTGAGGAAGCCGGGGAGGTCGGTCTTCGCCTCCTCGTCGACATCGACCAGCTTGCCGGTCAGCATCAGCCCCCAGGTGGAGGCGTTGACGAACAGGCTGTCGGACTGGCCGAGGTGGCTGGCCCAGTCGGCCGAGCCGATCTTCTCGGCGATGAGCCGGTCGCGGGTGTCCTCGTCGGGCGTGCGCAACAGGGCCTCGGCGAGGCACATCAGCGCCAGGCCCTCGCGCGTGCCGAGGGAGAATTCCTGCAGGAAACTCTCGACCACGCCCTGCTTCTTCTGACTGCGGCGGGCGCGTTCGACGAGGTCGACGGCGGCGGCGACGACGGCGGCGCGCTCGCCGGCGTCGAGCGGCGTCCGCTCCAGCAGGCCGCGGACCGTCGCGGTCTCGTCGGCGAACTTGCCGTGATCGAGAGCATCCCAGTCCTGCGACAGGGCGACGGAGGGCGGGACGTGCGCGTTCATGGCGCGCCCTTAGCTCCTTTTTGGGGGGAACGGGAGAGGGCGCGACGTCTCGCCAAGGTCGCCGTGAGGCGCTAGACCGTTTCCCCGATCAACGGCGGAGCCTTCCGGCCCACATGCGCATCGTTCTGGCCACCGACGCCTGGGAGCCCCAGGTCAACGGCGTCGTCCGCACCCTGTCCCGGATCACGGCGGAATGCCGCGCCATGGGGCATGAGGTGGAGGTCATCGAGCCGAGCCAGTTCAAGACCATCCCGTGCCCGACCTATCCGGAGATCCGGCTGGCGCTGGGGGCCGAGGAGGAGATCCGCGAACGGCTGCGGGCGTTCGAGCCGGAGGCGGTGCACATCGCCACCGAGGGGCCGATCGGCATCGCCACGCGGCGCATCTGCGTGGAATGGAAGCTGCCGTTCACGACCAGCTACCACACCAAATTCCCCGAGTACGTCTCGGCCCGGTTCCCGATCCCGGTGCAGGTCGGCTACGCCTACATGAAGTGGTTCCACAAGCCGTCGGGGCGGCTGATGGTGGCGACGCCGACGCTGCGCGACGAGCTGACCGCGCACGGCTTCCGCAACGTCTCGCCGTGGACCCGGGGCGTCGACACCGAGCAGTTCCGCCCGGACCTGGAGCCGATCTACGACCAGCTGGGCGGCAAGGACTGGCCGCGGCCGTTCTGGCTGAACGTCGGCCGGGTGGCGGTGGAGAAGAACATCGAGGCCTTCCTGGCGCTGGACCTGCCGGGCACCAAGATCGTCGTCGGCGACGGGCCGGCGCGGGCCGAGCTGGAGGAGAAGTATCCCGAAGCGAAGTTCCTGGGGGCGCGGTTCGGGGAGGAGCTGGCGCGCTGCTTCCGCGACGCGGACGTGTTCGTCTTCCCGAGCTGGACCGACACCTTCGGCCTGGTGATCCTCGAGGCCATGGCCACGGGCACGCCGGTGGCGGCCTATCCGGCGCACGGGCCGATCGACATCATCCCGGGCTCGAACGCCGGGGCCATCGACAAGGACCTGAAGACGGCCTGCCTGGAGGCCCTGAAGTGCGACCGCGAGGCGGTGCGGGCCTATGCCGAGAAGTTCAGCTGGCGGGCCTCGGCGGAGCAGTTCGTCGAGAACCTGCAGCCCTATCCCGAGCCGGAGCGGGGCCGCTTCTGGCGGCGGCTGCGGCGGCTGGCGCGGCTGCGCAAACGGGCCGCGGCCTGACCTAGAGGCCGGAGTCGCGGTCGAAGCCCTCGACGTGGCGGCCGTGGCGGCGCAGGTCGACGTAGCTGAATTCGTGGGTGAGCAGCAGCCGCATGCGGGCCAGCTCGCGGGCCTCCTCGACGTCGGCGGCGTCCAGCGGCTCGTCGACCGGCGGGCGGCCGACGCGGTGCAGGCGCAGGGTGTAACGCGACATGGCGGCCTCCCTGACCGAAACGGACGAAACGGGCGGCGGACGGGGCGCGGCCCCGACCCGCGACGCTCCATCACATACCCGTGGCAGGCGAATGTCGAATCACGACGCCCGTGATCCTGTGTTCGTCGCCGGACGCAGGGCGGCTCAGGCCAGGCTGTCGCGCTCCAGCACCTCGAGCGCCTCGTCCTGGTGGCGCAACTCGACGCGGCTGTAGTCGCGGGTGAGCAGCAGCCGGACCCGGGCCAGCTCGCGGGCCTCGGCCACGTCGATGACGTCGAGGGGCTCGTCGACGGGCGAGAGGCCGGTGAGGTGGTGCAGGCGAAGGCTGAATTTGGACATGGCGAACACTTCCGGGCGGGTGGAGCGGGAGTGTTCGAACGACCCCTCGGCAAGGGGGTGGACCAATGTCTCTCAGCCGCGACGCGCTCAGGACGGAAAGCCAGGCTCGCGGTAGGGCGGTGATAGCCGGTCGCGGCCGGAAAGTCCAACCTTTGCAGTAATGTACGCCAGCGCACGGAGGCGCCCGGCGGCCGCCGGGGCGGAACGGCGCGGCCCGCGAAGCCGTTGTCTCCGGGCAACCGGAGAGGATCCCATGCGCACCCGTCTCGCCATCGCCGCCCTGATCTGGCCGATGATCCAGGCCGTGCTGTTCGGCCTCGGCATGGTCGGTCTGCTGGCCGCGCCGCTGGGCCCGTCGGAGATGCTGACCGCCGTCTGGTGGATGATCGGCCTGACCTTCGTCGCCGCGGTCCCGATCGCCTGGGGCATGGCCCCGTGGCTGCGGCTGCGCGACCGCCCGCACCCGCGGCGCTGGAGCCGGCCGGGGGCCTGACCTCCGGCGGCCCCGCCCAAGGGCCCCCGTCCGGCGGGTCGGCGCCTTCGCGGCGCCCGCAGGGCGACGCCCTGAAGCCTGAAGGCCGGTCTGCGGCCCGCGGGGGATCGAGGTCGCTCCGCTGGCGTGGTGTCCGTCGTGAATGCGTCGTGGTCGTTGTGATGACCCGACCGGCGGAAACCCCGGTCAGCGGAAGATGCAGCTGACCCCGGCCCACAGGGTGGTGACGGTCGCGTCGTCGCCGGTTCCCGACAGCGTGCCGTGGATGTCGCCGACGGAGAATTCGGGGCCGACGGTGTCCTCGCGCACGGCGACGTCGGGGTGGGCGGCGCGGAGCTCGGCGAGAGTGGAGCCGACATGGACGCCCGAGAGGGTGGAGAAGCCGCGCGGGGCGCCCTCGCCGGCGGTCCAGCCGGCGAACTTGCCGTCCGCGAAGGCCAGCTGGAAGCCGTCGCCCCAGTCGGCGAAGGTCAGCGGCCCGGCCGGGCATTCGGCGTTGGAGGAGCGGCGGGGCGGCTGCTCGCCGCGCAGGCGGGTGATGAAGGCGAGCACCTCGGTCTCGGCCTCGCCGAAGGTCAGCTTGCGGCCCGTGCCATGGCCGCCGGGATTGGCCGGCATGAAGCCGTCGGCCTCCAGCAGGGCCTCGCCCAGTTCGGTCGGGACCGGGACGCCGGGCGCGGGCGCCCCGGCGGCGGGGGCCTCGGCGGGCGGCTGGGCCTCGGGCGAGCAGGCGGCGAGGAGGAGGGCGGCGAGGGCGGGGATGAGGGCGCGCTGGGTCATATGGTCAAGCTAACGCGGGTTGGTGAAAGGGGGAAGACGGGCGCCGTCGGCGCGGCGGTCGGCAGGTTCATCACAACGAGCACGACGAGGCACGACGGACACGACGGGGCCGGCGGCTTCGCGGCGACCGCAGGGCGACGCCTCGAGACATGAAGGCGGGCCGTTGGCCCGCGGAAGGCCGACGCGGGTCCGATCCCGTCGTGTTCCTTGTGAATCCGTTGTGGTCGTTGTGATGAACCGACCGGGGGAAGCCCCGGGGATCCGACCTATATGAAGGACCCGCACAGGAGCCGCCGCCCATGACCGCCGCCGCGAAGACCCTCCACATCGACTTCGTCTCCGACATCGTCTGCCCCTGGTGCGTGGTGGGGCTGGGCGGGCTGACGGAGGCGCTGGGGCGGCTGGAGGGGGAGGGGATCGCGGCCGAGATCCGCTTCCAGCCGTTCGAGCTGAACCCGCAGATGCCGCCCGAGGGCGAGAACATCGTCGACCACATCGGCCGCAAGTACGGGGCGACGCCGGAGCAGTCGGCGAGGAACCGGGCGATGATCGCGGCGCGGGCGGCCGAGGCCTGGCCCGGGTTCGGGATGCGGATGGGGCCGGAGAGCCGCATCTGGAACACCTTCGACGCCCACCGGCTGCTGCACTGGGCCGGGACGATCGGGATGGCGGAGCAGAGGGCGCTGAAAGAGGCGCTGTTCAGGGCTCATTTCACCGACGGCCGGACGATGACGGACGCACGCGTGCTGGCCGATGCGGCGGCGGCGGCGGGGCTGGACCGCGGAGAGGCGGCGGCGGTGCTGGCCGAGGGGCGCCATGCCGCCGAGGTGCGGGCGGCGGAGGCGCTGTGGGTCTCGCGCGGGATCACCGGCGTGCCGGCGGTGGTGGTGGAGGGGAAGTGGCTGATCAGCGGGGGGCAGCCGGCCTCCGTCTTTGAGGACGCCTTGCGGAAGATGGCCCACGCATAGCCCTCCCCCTCGACGGGGGAGGGTTGGGAGGGGTGGAGGCACGCTGTTCCTTGTGGGGCCCGCCGAAGGGCGCCGACGCCTCCCGCGCCATCTCCGGACGCCGCCTGCCACCACCCCATCCCCCGACCCCTTCCCCCTCGAGGGGAAGGGGAGACGCGCGCGGGATCAGCGGCGTGCCGGCGGTGGTGGTGGAGGGGAAGTGGCTGATCAGCGGGGGACAGCCGGCGGGGGTGTTCGAGGAGGCGTTGCGGAAGGTGGCGGGGGAGCTCTGAGCTCTAGGGCCGGACCGAATAGCCGTCCGAGGGCGAGACCCAGATCACCGTCTGATTGAGATCGGGGCGAGGCTGGCCGTCGATGACGGGCTCGGCCAGCCATCCTTCGCCCTGCGGCGCGTACCGGGTGCAGCCTTCCGCTCCCAGCCGGGCGAAGGCGGCGCTCACCTGACCCCGGATCAGGTCCGCCGTGGCGGGGTCGGCCGGCTGGCCGTCGATGGTGAAGACGGCGTCCTCCAGTCCGCCCAGCGGACCGCAGACGGCGCCGACGCGGACCACCACGGGCGACTCGTCGCGCATGATGATCAGGGGGGCCGGGTTCAGCATCACCTCGGCCTGGTTGAGGATCGCTCCGTCCGCCGCGAAGGTGTAGCCGGCCAGGGCCGCGCAGGTCCTTCGCGCCTTGTCGGGCGAGTGGCACTGCAGCCGCCCGTCGCGGGCAGGCGCCAGCGGATCAGCGGCCTCAAGCGGCGCGGGAACGGCGAAGGCGAGGGCGAGCGCGAGGGTGACCATTCGGCCAGACTGGCGCGCGCTGGGGGCGGTGTCGAGAGCGGCCAACGCTGACCCCTCTCCCGGCGGGAGAGGGCTTGAGCCTCCGGGAGCGAAGCGAGCGGCAAGGCGAAAGGGTGAGGGGCTCCCGGCAAGGGGGCGAAGCCGCGTCACGACCGGCGCGGCGGCTTGCGCCAATGGCGCCGGCCGACCCTCATCCGGCGCTGCGCGCCACCTTCTCCCATTGGGAGAAGGAAAAGCGTGGGTCAGCGCCCTCCTCCCCCGCAGGATCATCGCCGGTCGGCGGCGGCGGGCGCCAAGGACGCGCCCTACGGCCGCCTCCGGCGGCCGTTCTGCTCAGTCTGTCGCGCGAAGCGCGACGGGCGAGTCGCGTTGATCCCCTCCGACCGAACAATCTCGCTTCTCGGCAGAACTCCGCACTCAGTCTGGAGACCAGCCGAGCTCTCTGGCGTAATTCTGCAGCTTTACTAGGATGTATTGGCTACGGTGGATCTGTTCTTCGAGGCTAGGAATTCACCCTTGCGCCATGTGTACTCAATCGCGACGACGCTATCGTCATAGATGATAGCATTGTCAGGAATGAGTCTGCAGAAATCCAAGCTTGTCTCACAATCTACAATAATCTGTGGTGAGTCGTCCTCAAGCTTATCGTTCAGAAAGGCGGCCCATGCTGAGGCCATTATTCGGTTTAGGTTCTTGTCCTTTCCGAGATTGAATCCACGCTCAGCAAGAAGTTGAAAGGCGGCGGTTGCCTCTTTCGCTGGTGTCCCTCTGCCTTCATTCTTCGCTGCCCCGGCTCCGCTAAGTCGCTTACCTACATCGGTGCGCCCGAGATCGCGGATTGCACGCGAAGTCCCGGCGCGAGGCACACCAAGGGCGTCCAAGAATTCGTCAGGTGTCGGCCCGCAGTTTCGGAGTGCCGAGATCGTCGCCGCGGGAGACAAGAAAAACGCGTGTGCATTGAGCTGAACGATGGTGCGTGTAAGAAGGCCGCGCCTGCCCGACCACCATCGGCCGATTACTGAGTCTGGGGTAGCAGCAAGCAGTCCCGACGTATCCAAGAGGCCATATCTACTGCTATTTGTTAGGCTAGAAAGCACCCCGGGTTCGTCGCTCTCGCTCGCGAATACTATAATTACCTCAACAGGCTTCTGAAGGCTTTTCCTCAGCTCGAACAGCTGGCGCGTGAAGTCAGACTGAATCCGGCGGAGAAATTCACCTAGAGAAGAGAATTGTGAGGGGTCGTAGTCTCGTGGGTCCACACCCAAGGTTTCTAGGCTTTCTACATGGTTAGCCAATCTCAGGGTATTTATGGCTATATCTACCCACGTGGATCTTGGAGGACCTTCGATTCGAAGGGTTTTTACAGGCTGGGCGCCAGCAATTTCTTCATATCGATTACCAATCGACAGAGCAGTGTCCGCGTTCGTCTCTGGCCAGAAAATAACTGCAGGCGAGCCGCCAGGCGTGGTCCGAAGAAAGCGCTTTATTGCGGAGAGTTCTGCTTCGTTAGGTGGAGAGGACTCACGGTGATCCACGTTGATCGGGATCACACGATTGTCGTTCGCTGCGAGGCCCTTGCGGAAGGTAGCCACCGACTGAGCAAGCGCGTCGAAGGTAAGCTCTCCCGCATACTGTAGAGTCGACGTGAAGTCCTTGGCCTTCCACTGGTTTGCCGAAGCTGCGAAAGTCGTCTTGCCCGCCCCGGAAGGCCCGGACAAGGGCACCAACGTGCCCTGTCGGCCAGCCTTTACCGCATCTATGATGCTAGCTAGTTCGTCTTGGGCGGCGTCCGCCGGAGCCACAAGTATGTTTGCCAGCTGATCACCGACGGCGTCATGAAGAGGTTCGTATCGGTCTGGAAGCCGAAGCGAGGCCAGCAAATCGACGCGGTCTTTCGAGGTTGTGGTCATGACTTTGCATCGCGCAAAAATCGAACCCTGACTAGTCGGAGGACTAAACCTTCACCTCCACCACCCCGCCCCCGGCCCGGAATTTCGCGCTCATCTCCGCCATGCCGGCCTCGGCCTCGGCCAGGCTCCCTCCCGCGTCGTTCTGCGCCTGCGCATCCCTCCGGATGTCCTGGCTGATCTTCATCGAGCAGAATTTCGGGCCGCACATGCTGCAGAAATGGGCGGTCTTGTGGGCTTCCTTGGGGAGGGTCTCGTCGTGGTATTCGCGGGCGGTTTCGGGGTCCAGCGAGAGGTTGAACTGGTCCTCCCAGCGGAACTCGAAGCGGGCGCGGGACAGGGCGTCGTCCCAGGCGCGGGCGGCGGGGTGGCCCTTGGCGAGGTCGGCGGCGTGGGCGGCGATCTTGTAGGTGATGACGCCGTCCTTGACGTCCTGGCGGTCGGGCAGGCCGAGGTGCTCCTTGGGCGTGACGTAGCAGAGCATGGCGGTGCCGAACCAGCCGATCATGGCCGCGCCGATGGCTGAGGTGATGTGGTCGTAGCCGGGGGCGATGTCGGTGGTGAGCGGCCCCAGCGTGTAGAAGGGCGCCTCGTGGCAGTGCTTCAGCTGCTCGTCCATGTTGGCCTTGATCTTGTGCATCGGCACATGGCCGGGGCCCTCGATCATGACCTGGCAGCCGTGGTCCCAGGCGACCTTGGTCAGCTCGCCAAGAGTCCGTAGCTCAGCAAATTGCGCCGCGTCATTGGCGTCGGCGATGGAGCCGGGGCGCAGGCCGTCGCCGAGCGAGAACGACACGTCGTAGGCGCGCATGATCTCGCAGATCTCGGCGAAATTCTCGTAGAGGAAGGACTCCTTGTGGTGGGCCAGGCACCACTTGGCCATGATCGAGCCGCCGCGCGAGACGATGCCGGTGACGCGGTTGGCGGTCAGCGGCACGAAGGGCAGGCGCACGCCGGCGTGGATGGTGAAGTAGTCGACGCCCTGCTCGGCCTGTTCGATCAGGGTGTCGCGGAACACCTCCCAGGTCAGGTCCTCGGCCACGCCGCCGACCTTCTCCAGCGCCTGGTAGATGGGCACGGTGCCGATGGGGACCGGGCTGTTGCGCACGATCCAGTCGCGGATGTTGTGGATGTTGCGGCCGGTGGACAGGTCCATGACCGTGTCGGCGCCCCAGCGGGTGGCCCAAACCAGCTTGTCGACCTCGTCGGCGACGTTCGACAGGACCGCCGAGTTGCCGATGTTGGCGTTGATCTTGACCAGGAAGTTGCGGCCGATGGCCATCGGCTCGACTTCGCGGTGGTTGATGTTGGCCGGGATGATGGCTCTTCCCCTGGCGACTTCGTCGCGGACGAAGTCCGGGGTGATGAACTCGGGGATCTGGGCGCCATAGGGTTCGCCATCCCGCTCGGGGCTAACGCTCGCGCCGCGGGCGCTCGCTGCCTGGGCCCCTTCGCTGACGCCCCAGAGGTCGCGGGCCTCGGCGCGGCGCAGGTTCTCGCGGATGGCGACGAACTCCATCTCCGGGGTGACGATCCCGGCGCGGGCGTATTCCAGCTGGGTGACGGGGCGGCCCTTCACGCCCCTGAAGACGCGGTGGCGGCTGACGTCGAAGGCGGGTGCGAGGTGCTTGCCCGACGCGTGGCCGTTGTCCTCGGGCTTCACCTCGCGGGGCGAGGTCTCGGGGGCGATGTCGCCGCGGGCGAGACGCCAGTCGGGGGCGATGACCTCGGCCAGGCCCTTGTGGATGTCGATGGTCGCGTCGGGGTCGGTGTAGGGGCCCGAGGGGTCGTAGACGGTGACCGGCGGCTCGTTGGCGCTGGGGTGGACGGCGATCTCGGCGAAGGGGACGCGGATGTCGGGGTGCAGCACGCCGGGCTCGTAGACCTTGCGCCGGCCGGGGCGGGGGCCGGTGGGGACGGCGCCGGTGGCGGTCTCCACGCGCTTCTTCGCCTCGGACAGGGCGAGATCGACCTGGGGCTCGTGCGGCTGGTCGGCGGGGGGGACGTGGACGTTCATGGCGGCCTCTGTGCGCAAGAGGTCCGCCGGCGACGGCGAGGCGTCCCCGCTTTCGCGGGCACAACAAGGTCTCATCCCTTCGCCGGCATGACCCGGATCAGGTTCGACGGGTCAGGGGATCACCCCAATCTCAGCCGCTCGCGCGCGGCCCCCCGGAGAACGCGCCGACCCTAGGCCGAAGGGCCGGGACGTTCAACCGCGGACGGCGCGGGCCCCGGCAGGCTCACAGAACCTGACGCAGGCGGCCGGGCCTCTGGACCGCGCGGCCGGGCCGCGCCAATCCAGGCAGGGAGGCGCGGATGGACGAACGCTACGATGCGGAGGCGCTGCGGCGGGCGCGGCAGGCGGCGGCGCCGGGCGAGACGGTGCTGTGGGCCGGACGCCCCGGCCAGCGCTGGCTGCCGGACTGGGACGTGGCGATGCACGCCGGCGTCGCGGTCGTCGTCTACGGCCTGCTGGCGCTCAACTTCCGGGAAGATCTGGCGCAACTGCTGGACCGGTCGGCCCCGCTCGCGGCGCTTGCGGTGCTGACGGTGCTGGCGCCGGGACTGGGCCGGCTTGGCGTCGCCGTCTGGTGGTGGCGCCGGCGGGCGGCGGAGACCTATGCGGTGACCGCGCGGCGGGTGCTGGTCCTCGGGCCGGGCGGGGCCGTGCGGCATTCGGTGGCGCTGGGCCGCATCGACGTGTTCCGGCGGCGGGAGCGCACGGTGTGGCTGGATGACCTCGATGCGGTGACGGAGCGGGGACGGAGGCGACTGGACGGCGGCATGTTCCTGCTCAACGAGGTCCCGCGGCTGGAGCGGCTGGCGGATCCGGAGGGGGTGCTGGCCATGATCCGCCGGGCGGCGGGGCGGGCGGTCTGATCACGGCTCGGACCAGCCGGGGACGCTGAGGTCGACCGCGCCGCGGGGGTCGGCGTCGAAGGACAGGACCACCGTCTCGCGGCCGTGGGCGGGGACGTAGTCGAGGGTGGCGGTCGCGGTCTCGGGGCCCAGGCGTCCCTCGACCTCGACGGCGGCGGCGGTGCGGTCGCCGGTGTTGGAAACCTCGACCTCGGCCAGCCAGCGGCCGGCGACGGGACGGACCGACTGCAGCCGGGCCTCGAGCGCGGCCGGGGCGCGGGGGCCGAGCGCCTCGACCACGACCACGGCCAGGACGGCGAGCACGATCAGGGCGCCGAGGCCGCCCATGGCCCACTCCAGCAGGGCCGGAGCCGGCGGCGGGCCGGGCGTCTTGCGGGCGGCGGCCATCAGACCAGCAGCCGGGCGGCGGCGGCGCCGAGCGCCCCGGGGAAGCCGAGCACGACCATGGCGTCGACCGTCTCGGCCAGGCCGTGGCCCTCGGTGCGGCCGAACACCCACAGGACGTAGAGGCTGACCAGCAGCACCAGGGCGTAGCCGGGCAGGGTGTAGTGGGCGAAGGCGGACAGCGGGCGGTCGTGCGCCTCCTGACCGGGGAAGCCGACGCTGTAGACGAGCGCGTGCATGAGGATCAGCGACACGGCCATGAGGGCGACCACGTGGCCCGCGCTCATGCGGTAGGCGATGAGGATCATCTCCTCCGTCGGGGCCATGTTGAGGGCGAGGAACAGGGCCCCGGCCACCATCAGGAACAGCTCGCCGGGGTAGGAGGCCTGGTCCTCGTCGCCGACGTCCTCGGTCCCGGCGCTGAGCTGGCGGCCGGCGAGCAGGGCGCCCATGGCTCCGGCCACGGCCTGCAGGAGCAGTTGGCCGGCGATCTGCCGCGGCGGGGCGTCGACCTCAAGCACGCCGAGCAGGGCCAGGGTGGCGGCGGCGGCGAGGAAGCCGACCGCCAGGGCGACGAGGGTGTCGAGCAGGGCGTGGCCGAGGCCGCGATGGCGGGCGCTGAAGCCGGCGTAGAAGGCCAGGCCGAGCAGCAGGGGCAGGGCGGCGAGCAGGAAGACGGCGAGGCGCCACGGCTCGAGCAGGAAGCCGAACCACCACATCTCCATGGTCATCAGCAGCGGCAGGCCGAACAGCAGGGCTCCGCCGAAGGCGCGGGCCAGGTCGCGGGCGTAGGCGGTCTCGCGGCCGCGATCGAAGGCGAAGCTGACCATCATGGAAACGGCAACGCCTGAGGAGGCGCTTCCGCTCCCGCGCTCAGTCGCCGTAGACGGCGAGCAGGCGGTCGAGGGCGGCGAGGATGCGGGGCCAGCCCAGGTCGTCGAGGGCGAGGCCTCCGACGGCGGCGCCGTCGGCGAGGGCGAGTTGCTGGACGGCGGCGAGGAGGACGGCGTTGATGGCGACCGGGTCCCCCTCGGGCGGGACACGCAGGCGGGGGCGGCGTTCGCGCATCCACGCCTGCAGCAGGGCGGCGCGCTCGGCCTCGATCCGCTCGAGCAGCGGCGACCGCTCCACCAAGGCCCAGGCCATCAGGCGCAGGGTCAGCGGGCTGGCGCGCAGGGCCGCGAGCCAGGCGGCGAGGCTGGCGCGAGCGAAGGCGCGCAGGCTGTCGTTCGCGGCCGGCGGAGCGGCGTCGAGCGCCCGCACCAGTTCGGCCGCGGCGCGGGCCGCGAGACGGGCGACGACGCCGTCGGTCCCCTCGAAATAGCGATAGACCAGCTTGCGGTCGCAGCCCGCCTCGGCGGCGAGGGTCTGGACGTTCAGGCCCGGAAAGCCGTCGCGCAGGAGGATTCGCTGGCCCGCCTCGACGATGGCGGCCTCGGTGGCGCGACGGTCGCGCAGGCGGGCGGGACTGGATACCGGCGATTCGGCCATGCGGAGAGCATCGGGCCGGGGAGGGCGGGGGGCAAGTCAGGGACCGGGACGAGGGATGGGGTAAGGGCGCCTGACTTGTCGCGGTGCGCCGGCGGCCACGGATGGGGGATCCTTATCCCTCATCCCGGGTCCCTGTAATCAGACAAGGTGCGGCCCCGGTCTGCGTCGGGGGGCGTGGCAGAGACCGGGGCCGCTTTAGGACGCTGTCGAGCGCGCATCGCCGCAAGGTCCGGCCAATAAACAGTGGTCCGCGAATTCGGTTCCGGGCGGGCCGGCGGCTTTTTTCAGGGCTGGGGCGAAGGCTCGGCGCGCCCCCTGTCCGCTCGCGGACAGAGTCGCGGAATTTCATGGATTTGTGGCGGGCGTACGCGGCGTCGGCTAGCGTCGCGATTCTATCGGAGGGGCCCATGCCAGACAGACTCGACCGCCTCGTCTATCGCAGCACAGCGACGCGACCGACCGACGTGCTGGTCTCGCTGGCCGAGCTCTTGGGCGAGTCGCAGCGCAACAACGCCCGCTCCGGCCTCACCGGCGCCCTGGCCGTGCACAAGGGCAGCTTCCTTCAGGTGATCGAGGGAGAGCCGGGGCAGCTGGACATCCTGCAGCGCCGCCTGGCCGCCGACCCGCGTCACCGCGACATCGAGGTGCTGGACCGTCGGCCCGTGGAGGCGCGGGTCTTCGACGGCTGGACCATGGCCAGCGCCACCATCTCTCCCGGCCTCGCGCCCGAGCTGGACGCCCTGATGAGCGAGGCGCGACCCTCGGGCCAGCGCATCGTGGGGCTGATGCTCGAGGCCGTCGAACGGGCCTGACGCCTAGAGGCCGAACGGCCAGGTGTCGGGCACGTGGCCGCCTTCGGGCGGAGCCCCGTCGAGGGGCGTCAGGGCCCGCGTCCGCTGGAACCAGACGAAGCCGTCGAACTGGTCGGGCAGGCGCACGTCGGCGTAGTGGCTGAGGCGCTCGCTTTCGGGCCGGTAGATGACGCCGATGAAGCGCTCCAGCCAGGGGCCGGCGAGGTCGCGGCGCAGGCCGGCCTCCAGCGCGGGGCCGAGGTCGAGCAGGCCGCGAGCCACGCCGGCCCGATGGAACAGGCGCTCGACGCTGGCGGGCAGGCCCGGGTTGATCGTCATGACCTCCATCTCGCCGCCCCAGTCCGAGGCGGCGGCGACCGTGCCCTCATGCGTGCCGAAGCCGATCAGGGCGGCGGTCTCGCCGAAGCGCTCGCGGACCAGCTGTCCGAGGTTCAGCTCGCCGCGCAGCTGGCCCATCTCGGTCGCCCGGGCGTCGCCGATGTGAGAATTGTGCGCCCAGACCACCGCCTTCGCGCCGGGGCCGCCGGCGTCCAGCAGGCGCTCGAGAGTCTCGAACATATGGGTGTCGCGCAGATTCCAGCTCTCCGCGCCGCCCTCGTACATGATCCGGTAGTAGCGCTCGGCCGCGGCCACGAGGCGCGCGTTCTGGGCGGCGTCGAACAGGGCGGGGCTGTCGGCGAGCGAGGCGGCGAGGCTGCGCTCCAGCATCTCGCGGCACTGCGCCAGCGCCTGCGTCTCGCAGCGCCGCCGCGAGTCGCCAAGCACGGCGCGGCCGTAGACGGCGGGATCGTTGCGCCATGGCGTCAGGCAGCCGTAACGCTCGCGCGCGACGGCGGCGGCCTCGGGGTCGGCCGTCTCGAGATACGCCAGCACCGCGGCCATGGAGTCGCGCAGGTTGTAGATGTCGAGGCCATAGAAGCCGGCGCGCGCCTCCATCGGGCGGCCGAGGTTGTGGGTCCGCATCCACCCGAGCAGATCGGCGACGACCGTGTTGCGCCACATCCAGGTCGGGAAGCGCAGGAACGGCGGCGGCGCGCCGGACGGGGCCGGGCGGTCGCGGACGTAGCGGTCCAGCGCCGCCGCGTCCGGCCAGTCGGCCTCGACCGCCACGATGGTGAAGCCGTGTCGTTCGACGAGGCGGCGGGTGACGGCGGCGCGGGCGCGGTAGAACTCCTCCGTCCCGTGGCTGGCTTCGCCCAGAAGGACGACGCGGCGATCGGCCCACCGGTCGAAGGCGGCGGCGAAGGCGGGATCGTCGATGTCGGGCAGGGGCTCCATGGCCGCGGCCAGCCGCCGGGGCAGGGTCTCCCGCGGGTCCTCGACATCCGGGGCGTGGGCGGTGCGCATGACCTCGACGCAACCGGCCCGGCGCGCCGCGGTTCCGACGCCCTTCGCGCGCGACGGCATCGGAGCTAGAGGAGGCGCTTCACCGGAGACCCGCCATGCACCTCGCCCGCTTCCCCCGCGTCCGCCTCGCCCACCTGCCGACCCCGCTGGAGCCGTTGCCGCGGCTGTCGGAGGAACTGGGCGTCGATCTGTGGATCAAGCGCGACGACTGCACCGGCCTGGCCGGCGGCGGCAACAAGACGCGCAAGCTGGAATTCCTGCTCGGCGAGGCCTTCGAGCACGAGGCCGACACCCTGGTGACCCAGGGCGCGGTGCAGTCCAACCACGTGCGCCAGACGGCGGCGGCGGCGGCGGCCCACGGCCTCGCCTGTGAAGTCATCCTGGAAGAGCGGACCGGCTCGAAGGCGCACGACTATGTCGCCAACGGCAATGTGCTGCTCGACCGGCTGCTGGGGGCGCGGCACCGCTTCGTTCCGGGCGGGTCGGACATGACCGCCGAGCTGGAGAAGACGGCGGCCGAGGTGCGCGCCCGTGGCGGCAAGCCCTATGTGATCCCGGGCGGCGGCTCGAACGCGGTGGGCGCGCTCGGCTATGTCGACTGCGCCCGCGAGATCGTGGTCGGGGCCGACGAGCTGGACCTGCGGGTGGACCGGATCGTCACGGCCACGGGCAGCGCCGGCACCCACGCCGGCCTGGTGGCCGGGCTGGCGGTGATGGGGGCGGACATTCCGGTGCTGGGCATCGGCGTGCGGGCGCCGAAGCCGAAGCAGGAGGAGAACGTCCTCAAGCTGGCGCGCGAGACGGCGGCCCTGCTGGGGCGGCCCGAGGCGGTGACGGCGGAGATGGTCGTGGCCGACTGCGACTACGTCGGCGAGGGCTACGGCCTGGTCGACGAGGGCGTCATCGCGGCGCTGAAGCTGGCGGCGCGGACCGACGGCATCCTGCTGGACCCGGTCTACACCGGCAAGGCGATGAAGGGGCTGATCGCCCTGGCGCGGAAGGGCGCGTTCAGGGGCGAGACGGTGGTGTTCCTGCACACCGGCGGGGCGCAGGGGCTGTTCGGGTATGAGAGCGTGGTGGGGGCGGGGCTGTAGGGGGTCGGGTTCCGACCCGTTGCGGACGCACCAATCGCGACACGGTAAGTAGGGAGAGGAGGAGGATCTGATGGTGAGAACACTGATGCTAAGCCTAGGCACATGTACAAGCGTCGATCTGGCGGGGCGTTCAGACGACGGGCGAGGGCGCGTTGGTGCGGCTGTCCGAGCTGCCTTCGAGCTGGGCCCCGCTTGGCAGGGAGGGCAGGACGCCATCTTCCTCAAGACAGACAGAACAGCCGAGGACGTCTTCCAGCACTTGCTGCCGCTACTGGATGATCGCGACTTGCTGCTCGTGGTCGAAATAGCAGACGGGGCCGACGTCAGATTCGCGGGCTCACGTTTTGACGAGGACGGCTTCGACGAGATTTTTCCGGCAGCTTCAGAGGTGGAGCACCTAAATGTCTGGGGACCATACGGTGCACACGAGCGGGACGCTGAGGTCCGCTCCCTAAGGTTCAGCGAAAGGCTTCTTCACAGGCGGCGGTGATATGATGCGCCAGCGACGGGCCGGCCGCTTCCCACCCATTGCAGACATCCGCCTCGTCCACGGAACGCCCGCGGCATCCGGCCTGTTTTCCTGCGGACAGCCAGCAGGAGCCGCCCATGACTGATGCCCAACGCCCGACTCGCGACGCCCCCTCCGAACCGCTGGACGAACAGCTCGAGCGCGTCGAGGAGGACGCCGAGGCCATGGAGCGGCCCGACCGCGCCATCCCCCTGCCCGACGAGAGCGGGGAGGAGGACGAGGGCGTCGGGCCGACGACGGGCGTGGTGCCCTGAGGCTTACCCCGCCCCCGCCGCGATCTGCATCATCACCAGGCCGGTGAACCAGGCCGCCGCCGTGCCGATGATGTAGCCGACCACGGCCAGCAGCACGCCGACCGGGGCCAGCGAGGGGTGGAAGGCGGCGGCGGCGACGGGGGCCGAGGCGGCGCCGCCGATGTTGGCCATGGAGCCGACGCCGAGGAAGAAGCTGGGCGCGCGGATCAGGAAGGCCATGCCGAACATCAGGGCCACGTGGACCAGCATCCAGACGCCGCCGATCAGGAAGTAGACGGGGCTGTCGAGGATGGCGGCGATGTTCATGTTGAGGCCGACGGCCGCGACCAGCAGGTAGACGAAGACCGAGCCGACCTTGGCCGCGCCGGGGCCCTGCAGCTTGCGCGCAGGCGTGAAGGACAGGACCACGCCGACGAGGGTGGCGATGAACACCAGCCAGAAGAAGCTGGAGTCGAACGACAGGCGCTGGGCCCACGGGAAGGTCGCGCCGAACCAGGCAGAGAGCGGATCGGCGATCGCGTGCGACAGGCCGACCGCGCCGAAGGCCACGGCCACGATGAACATCAGGTCCTTCAGCGAGGGGATGCGGGCGTGCTCGGTCTCGTAGGCCTCGGCCTTGTCGCGGACGCGGTCGACGGCGCTGGCGTCGGCGCGGAACAGGCGGTCCATCTTCCGCTGGTTGGCGGCGATCCACAGGACCACGGCCATCCAGATGTTGGCCACGACCACGTCGACGGCGATCCAGATGGAGAAGACGTCCGGACCGGCGCCGTAAATCTCGTAGAGGGCGGTCTGGTTGGCCGAGCCGCCGATCCAGCTGCCGGCCACGGTGGCCATGCCGCGCCAGATGGCCTCGGGCCCGGCGCCCATGAGCTCCGGCGCGAGCCAGCTGGTCAGCAGCAGGGCGACGGGGCCGCCGAGCATGACCCCGACCGTGCCGGTGAAGAACATGATCAGCGCCTTGGGACCCAGGCCGACGACGGCCGGCAGGTCGGCCGAGACGGTGAGCAGCACCAGGGCCGCCGGCAGCAGGAAGCGCGAGGCGATGAAGTAGATGCGCGAGGTTTCGGGATCGACCAGCCCGAAGGTGGTCAGCAGCGAGGGCAGGAAGTAGCAGAGCAGCAGGGCCGGGACGACGCTGAAGAAGCGCTTCACCCACGGGTGCGACAGGTTCGAGGCCCAGAAGACCGCCCCGAGAATGACGGCCAGCAGGCCAAGGACGACGGCGTCGTTGGTGATCAGGGCCGTCGTTTCGGCGGCTTCGGTCGGCATGGCGTCTCCCCGGGTGTTTCGCGCATAAGGCGGGCGGGCGCCGCGAATGGCAAGGCGCCGCTGAAGGAGCGCGACGGCATGGGCAAGGTTCTGGGCGTGCTGGGCGGCATGGGGCCGGCGGCGACGGTCGCCTTCCTGGAGCGGGTGCTGGCGCTCACCCCGGCCGACCGGGACGAGGATCACATCCACATGCTGGTCGACCTGAACCCGCACGTGCCCAACCGCCACACCGAGCCGGAGGCGGCGGGGCGGACGCTGGCGGAGATGGCGGCGCGGCTGCGGGATCAGGGCGCGGAGGTCCTGTGCATGCCCTGCAACACCGCCCACGCGCACGCCGGGGGAATCCGGGCGGCCGGCCTCCCCTTCATAGACATGATCGCGGAGACCGCCGACGCCGCGGCGGCGGCGGGCGCGCGGAAGGTGGGCGTGCTCGCAACGCCGGGCGGGGAGGCGCTGTACGCACAGGCGCTGGCGGCGCGGGGGCTGGACATCGTGCGGCTGGAAGGGGCCGACCGCCAGGCGGTGATGGCGGCGATCTTCGCGGTCAAGGCCGGCGACGCCGGCGAAGGGCCGAGGGGCGAGATGCGGCGGCTGGCGGCGACGCTGGCGGCGGCGGGGGCCGGGGCCGTGATCGCCGGCTGCACCGAGGTTCCGCTGCTGATCGGAGCGGCGGACGTGGCGGTTCCGCTGGTCGATTCGGCCGAGGTGCTGGCGGCGGCCTGTGTGCGGGACTGCGCCTGAGCTTGCCGCCGGGCGCGGCGCGGGCCAGTGAGGGCGGATGCAAGGACAGGCCCTGATCATCGACTGCGACCCCGGCGTGGACGACGCCGTGGCCCTGATGCTGGCGTTCGGCTCGCCGGCGCTGGAGCTGCGGGCGATCACCGCCGTGGGCGGCAACGTGCCGGTGGAGAAGACGGCGCGGAACGCACGGATGCTGCGCCAGATCGCCGGACGCGAGGACGTGCCGGTGTTCAGGGGCGCGGAGCGGCCGCTGCGACGCGCGCCGGCCGGGGCCGGGGCCTTCCACGGCGAGGAGGGGCTGGGCGACCTGGCGCCGTTCGAACCGGACGCCAGGTGCGCGGACGGGCACGCGGTCGACGCGATCGTCGAGATCGTCATGACGCGGCCGGCGCGGTCTGTCGCCATGGCGGTGCTGGGGCCGATGACCAACCTGGCGCTGGCGCTGCGTAAGGAGCCGCAGCTGGCGGGACGGCTGGGACCCGTGGCGGCGATGGGCGGGGCGCGCTCGGAGGGCGGCAACATCACGGCTTCCGCCGAGTTCAACGTCTGGGCCGATCCGGACGCCGCGGCCGAGGTGCTGGCCAGCGGCTGCGAGGTGGTGATGTTCGGGCTGGACGCCACCCACCAGGTGCGGGCGACGGACGAGCGCATCGGACGGGTCGCGGCGGCGGGCACGCCGATGGCCGCGACGGCGGCGGCCATGCTGCGCTTCTCGCAGCGCGTCGAACGCGAGATCGTCGGCTGGAACGCGCCGCCGGTGCACGACCCCTGCCCGGTCGCCTGGCTGATCCGGCCCGACCTGTTCGAGCTCAAGCCCTGCCGCATCGAGGTGGAGACCGAGAGCGGCCTGACCCGCGGGCACACGGCGGTGGAGTTTCGCAAGGCGGTGGCCGGGGACCTGCCGCACCGCTGGGCGACGGCGGCGGACGCCGACGGGGTGTTCGACCTGGTCGCCGCCTCGGTCGGGCGCGCGCGGACAAACTGACGCAGGCCCCCGAGGCCACCGATTTTTTGCGCTAGCGCAAGGCCGACCTCCCCCGGCGGCGCGATGACCCGTGCGGCGCCTGCACCGGCCGCATGTCGCGGCGGATGGCGTCGTGGATGACGACGATGAAAGCGAAGATGATGCTGGCGGCCGCCGCGGGCGCGATGGCGCTGGCGGGGGGCGCGAACGGCGCCATGGCCCAGGACGCGGACTGGCAGGTGGCGCGCGCGGGCGACTGGATCGTGACCGGACGGGTGACGCAGGTGTCGAGCGACGCCGACGACTCCATCATGACGGCGGCGGGCGCCGACAGCGGGCTGAACGTCGATGTCGGCGACAGCGTGGTCCCGACCCTGGGCTTCACCTACTTCCTCACGGACAACGTCTCGGTCGAGGCGATTCTCGGGGCCAGCCATCACGAGATCCGGGCCAAGGGCGGCGCGACCGACGTGGAGGTGCACGAGACCTGGGTGCTGCCGCCGGTCGTGACCCTGCAGTACCGCCCGATGCCGGAGGCGCGTGTCAGCCCCTACGTCGGCGCGGGGATCAACTACATGGTGTTCTTCGAGGGCGAGGACAAAAACGGCTTCGAAGTCGAGCTGGACGACGGCTTCGGCTACGCCCTGCAGGCCGGCGCCGACGTGGCCCTGAGCGGGCCGTGGACGCTGAACCTCGACGTCAAGCGCGTGTGGTTCGACACCGACGCGACGATCAACGGCGGCGCGCTGGAGGCCGACGTCGGGCTGGACCCGTGGGTGGTCTCGCTGGGGATCGGCCGCAAATTCTAACGGCCGCCATGGCGGCGCGGCCGCGGCGGGGGCTATAATTCCCGTCCGGCCGCGCCGCGGTTCGCCGCGGCGGGGCGAGAAGAGGAGGCCGCGATGACCCGGGCGAACGAGACGCCGCCGATTCACGGCGGGGCGGTGGCGGCGGTGGCGGAGCTGCTCGGCTCGGCCCGGCTGATGGCGCTGGGCGTGAACCGGCCCGACGGCTGGCCGCAGGTGACCACCGTCGGCTACGTCAACGACGGCCTGATGCTGTATTTCGTGATCGCCCGCGACAGCCAGAAATACGCCAATCTGCAGGCGGACCCACGGGCCTCGGCGGCGATCCGGGCCGAGGGCGCGCAGGCGGACACGGTCGGCGTGTCGATCGCCGGCCGCGCGGTCGAGGTGACCGATCCGGCCGAGGTCGAGCGGCTGAACCGCATGGTGTTCGAACGCTATCCCGAGGCGGGCGCCTTCTGCCCGGGCGGGGCGTCGGTGGCGGTGATGCGGCTGGCCCCGGAGATCATCGCGCCGGTCGCGGTGATCGGCGGCCGCAGCCGGGCGCAGACCTATTCCATCGGCGCGGGCGGCGCGCCGGAACCGGATCCCGGCGCCGGCCGCGGCGTCTCGGCCCTGTTCTGATCGGGCGGCCGTCTTGAGGATCACCGTCGTCGGCTCGATCAACCTGGATTTCGTCGCCGCTGCGCCGAAGCTGCCGCGGGCCGGGGAGACCGTCACCGGGGCGACCCTGGCGCGCCACCCGGGCGGCAAGGGGGCCAACCAGGCGCTGGCGGCGCAACGGCTGGGCGCCGAGGTCTGCCTGATCGGGCGGGTCGGGCGCGACGCCATGGCCGAGGAGGCCATGGCGCTGCTGGTCGCCGACGACGTGGACGTCGGCGGGGTCGCGGTGGACGCCGAGGCGCCGACGGGGGTGGCGCTGATCGCGGTCGAGCCGCACGGCGAGAACCAGATCGTGGTGGCGGCGGGCGCCAACCATCGCGTCGGGCCGGAGCAGCTGCCGCAGCGGCTGGAAGGGCCGCTGATCCTGCAGCTGGAGCTGCCGATCGAGACGGTGGAGGCGGCGGTCGGCCGGGCGACGGACTTCGTCTGCGTCAACCTGGCCCCGGCCCGGCCGGTTTCGGACCTGCTGCTGCGGCGGGCCGACCTGATCGTGGTGAACGAGGGCGAGGCCGAGTTCTACGGCGACGCGCTGCATCACGGCGGCGGCCGGGTCGTGATCACCCGGGGCGCCAGGGGCGCGGCGCTGCACCAGCACGGAGCCCTGATCGCCGAGGCCCGGCCGCCGCACGTCCGGGCGGTGGATGCGACCGGCGCCGGCGACGCCTTCGTGGGGGCGATCACAGTGGCCCTGCTGGAGGGGATGGAGCCTGAGGCGGCGCTGCGGTTCGCCTGCGCCGCCGGGGCGCTGGCGGCGACGCGGCCGGGCGCGCAGCCGTCGCTGCCCACGCGCGCCGAGGTCGAGAGCATCATTACAGGGTCGTAACTTGGGAGGCGGGAAGGCGGCTGGCAGGGTTCCGGCCCTGTTCCGACCATCGTCCCGGGGGACCCATGATGATCCGCACCGCCGCCCTGCTGGGAGCCTCGCTCCTCGTCCTCGCTCCGATGGCGGCCGCCCCCGCCGCGGCCCAGGAAGCGGCGCCGATCACCGTGCCGCCGCTGGAGTTCACCCACCGCGAACTGGCCAACGGGCTCGACGTCTACGCCATGCCCGACCCGACCGCCGGCACGGTGACGGTGACCCTCTGGTACGACGTCGGCGGAAAGGACGATCCGCAGGGCCGCTCGGGCTTCGCCCACCTGTTCGAGCACATCCTCAGCCGCAAGACGGTCAACCTGCCCTACGGCCAGATCTCGACGATCGTGGAGAACGCCGGGGGCACCCGCAACGCCTCCACCGGCCAGGACTTCACCAACTACTACGAGACGGTGCCGCCGCAGTATCTGGAGCAGATGCTGTGGACCCACGCCGAGCGGATGGCGCGGCCGGTGGTCGACCAGGAGGTGTTCGACACCGAGCGGTCGATCGTCCAGGAGGAGCTGCGCCAGCGCGTCTATGCGCCGCCGTACGGCCGGCTGCAGCGCTTCGTCATCGGCGACAACAGCTTCGACGAGAGCATCTACCGGCGCAGCGTGATCGGCTCGCTGGAGGAGCTGAACTCGGCCCGCATCGAGGACGCCCGCGCCTTCCACGAGGCCTACTACCGGCCCGCCAACGCGACGATGATCGTGTCGGGCAATTTCGATCCGGCGCAGCTGGACCGCTGGGTCGACCAGTATTTCGCCGACATCCGCAACCCGGACCGGCCGACGCCGGTGTTGGAGCGGCCGGTCGAGACGCCCCGGACCGAGCCGCGGATGGTGGAGGCCTGGGCGCCGAACGTGCCGCTGCCGGCGGTGGCGGCGATCTTCCCCGGCGTGGCCGCCGGCCACCCGGACGCGCCCGCGCTGGACGTGCTGCAGGCGATCATGTCGCGCGGCGAGAGCTCGCGGCTGTACCAGGCGCTGGTCTACGAGAGCCAGTTGGCCGCCAACGCCGGCTTCGGCCTGAACGACATGGAGGAGGACGGGGTGATCACCGTCACCGCCACGGTCGCCCAGGGCAAGGCCATTCCCGACGTGGAGGCGGCGCTGAACGCGGAGCTGGAGCGGGTGCGGAACGCGCCGGTGACGGCGGCCGAGCTGGCCGAGGCCAAGACGGAGATCGTCGCCTCGGCCCTGCGCCAGCGCGAGACCGCTTCGGGCCGCGCCTTCATCCTCGGCCAGTCGATCGTGTCGCAAAACGATCCGCGCGCGGCCGACGAACGGCTGGCGGCGGTGCAGCGGGTGACGGCGGAGGACGTGCTGCGGGTGGCGCGCCGGTATCTGGACGAGCGGGCCCGGGTGTCGGTGCGGTACCAGGACGAGAGCGCCCGGCCCGAGGGCGTGCCCGAGGACAGCTGGCGCAACCCGGCGCCGGTTCCGGCCTTCCTGACCGTGCCGCCGGCGGTGCTGCCGCCGAACGAGCTGCGGCCGGAGGGCCAGCGCATGGCGCCGCCGGCGCTGGGCGCGGCGCGCGAGGCGGTGACGCCCGTCGTGGCCGAACGCACCCTGTCGAACGGGCTCCGGGTCATCGTGGCGAAGTCGACGGACCTGCCGATCATGAACGCCCAGCTGGTGCTGGGCGGCGGCGCGGCGGCCGATCCGGCGGGGCGCCCGGGGCTGGCCACGATGACCGCCGCGCTGGCGACGCAGGGAGCCGGCGGCCGTTCCGCCCCCGAGATCGCGCGGACGCTGGAGGCGCTGGGCGCCAATGTCGGCGGCGGGGCGGGGCCCGACGCCACCCAGATGTTCGTTTCCGCGCCGATCGCCTCGGCGGCCGAGGTCGGGGCGGTGCTGGCCGACGTCGTTCAGCGGCCGGACTTCGCCGAGGCCGAGGTGGCGCGCAGCCGCACCCAGACCGTCAACGCGCTCCGCGTGAACCTGCGTCAGCCGGGGCCGCTCGCCTCGCTGGTGCTGAACCGGCTGGTCTATGGCGCGGCCCCCTACGGGGCGCCGACTTCGGGCACGCCGGAGTCGGTGGCGGCGATCACCCGCGAGGAGATCGTCGACTTCCATCGCCGCTGGTGGCGGCCGGACAATGCGGCGGTGATCGTCACCGGCGGCATGGAGCCGGAGGCGGCCTTCGCCTGGGCCGAGCAGGTGCTGGGCGGCTGGGCGCGGCCGGCGACGCCGACGCCGATGATCGGCGACCGGGCCGGACCGCCGACTGGACCGCGCGTGGTGGTGGTCGACCTGCCCGGCGCCGGGCAGGCCGCGGTGACGGCGGCGGTGCGCGGGCCGCGTCGCGCCGACGAGGCCTGGTATCCGCTGGCGGTGGCCAATGCGGTGATGGGCTCGGGCCAGAACGGCCGGCTGTTCCAGGAGATCCGGGCGAAGCGCGGCCTGAGCTACGGGGCCTATTCCTCGCTGGCGGCGCGGGCCGAGGGCGGGGCGCTGGTCGCCTCGACCCAGACCAAGAACGAGAGCGCCGCCGAGGTGGTCGGGCTGGTGCTGGCCGAGTTCGACCGGCTGGCGCGCGAGCCGGTCGACGAGCAGGCGGTCACCGACCGGGAGACCTTTATCACCGGGGGCTTCCAGCGGGCGCTAGAGACCACCGGCGGGCTGGGCGGCCAGCTGGCGGACGCGGTGGTCAACGGCCTGCCGCTGTCGGAGATCGGGGCCTATCCGGGCCGGATCGCGGCGACGACGCCGGAGAGCCTGCGGGCCGCGGCCGGGGTGGTCAGCGCTGACGATGCGGTGGTGGTGGTGGTCGGCCAGGCCGACATGTTCATCGACGCCCTGCGCGCGGCCCACCCGGACGTGACGGTGATCCCGGCGGCGGAGCTGGACCTGGAGAGCCCGACGCTGGGGCTTTGACGCCCCGCCCCTTTCCTCCCCGTTGCTTCGCAACGGGGAGGAAAGGGAAACGCGGCGGCGGCGCCATGTCCAGCGGGTGCCTACTGCAGGTAGGTCACCGGCCCCGGAACGCCCGGATCGCCTCCACCGTCTGCCTGACCTGCGCCTCGATCGCCGCCCAGTCGCCGGCCTTCACGGCCGCGTCGGTGACCAGCTTCGAGCCCATGCCGGCGGCGACGATGCCGGCGCCGAACCATTTCGCGATCGAGGCCTCGTCGGGGTCGACGCCGCCGGTGGGCATGATCTTGGTCCAGGGCATCGGGCCGAGCACGGCCTTGACGAAGTCGGGGCCGCCGACGCTGGCGCCCGGGAACAGCTTGACGATCTCGCAGCCCAGCTCGTGGGCCTGGCCGATTTCGGTGACCGAGCCGCAGCCCGGGAAATACGCCGCCATGCGCCGGTTGCAGACGCGGGCGACCTCGGGGACGAGACAGGGGCTGACGACGAAGCGGGCTCCGCGGTTGAGGTAGAGGGCGGCGGTGCCGGCGTCGACCACCGAGCCGATGCCGAGAATGACGTCCGGGTCGGTCTTCTGCAGCTCGCGGGCGATGTCGCCGAACAGGTCGACGGCGAAGTCGCCCCGGTTGGTGAACTCGATCGCCTTCGCCCCGCCGCGGGCGCAGGCGCGGATTACGTTCAGGCAGACCTCGAAATCCGGATGGTAGAAGACGGGGGCCACGCCCTGGGCTTCGAGGGCGGTGAGGACGGCGAGGCGGTCGTGGCGCATGCGGGGCTCCGGGTTCGCTCCTGAGTCCTCCGTCGCTCCCGCAGGGTCAAGGGCGCGGACTTCAATCCCTGTGACGCGGAGAAGCTCCCTCTTGACTCCTGCGCCTGAAAAACTGAAAATGAATTCAGATTCAACAACAGGAGGTCGCGATGACCGCCGCCGTTCTCACTCCTCCGGCCGGGGCCCGCCGCCTCGCCGGGCTTCAGACCCTCGCCATGGCCCTGCTCGTCGCCGGGGTGTCCATTCCCCTGTCGGCCAGCGAGGTGGTCGGCGCCGGCTGGCCGGCCAAGCTTGCCCTCGTCGGCCGTATGGCCCTGCTCGTCGCCGTGGCGTGGTGGATGCTGCGCGCCGCCGGCCGCCGCTGGGCCGACGTCGGGCTGCGGAAGCCGCGGCGCTGGTGGGGCGTGGCGCTGGCGGTGGTGCTCGGCTACCTGGCCCTCGGCGCGCTGGCGGGGGCGCTGCACGCAGCGGTGCTGCCGGCGCTGGGCCTCGCCCCGCCGGACCTGTCGGCCTTCTCCGGCCTGCGGGGCGACCTGCCCGAATATCTGTACTGGGCCCTGCCGGTGGCCTGGGGCTCGGCGGCCATCGGCGAGGAGCTGGTGGCGCGGGGCTTCCTGACCGACCGCATCGCCACCCTGCTGGGCGGCGAGGTCCCGCCGGGCGCGGCGGTGTTCGTCGCGGTCGTGCTGCAGGGCCTGCTGTTCGGCGCCTGCCACGCCTGGCAGGGGCTGGGCGGGGCGCTGCTCACCGCCGGGGTGGGGGTGAGCCTCGGCCTCGTCTGGCTGTGGACGGGTCGCAACCTGTGGGCCGCGATCATCCTGCACGGACTGGTCGACTTCGTTAGTATGACGGCCTTCTACACAGGAGCCGTCGGAGGGGCCGCTTGACCATCGCACCGGAAGGGCCGCGTCCGCCCCGCCAGAAGCGCAGCGAGGCGACGCTGGCCCGGATCCTCGAGGCCGCCGGACGGCTGCTCGCCACCCGCGACCTCGAGGCGGTGACGGTCGAGGACATCGCCCGGGAGGCCGGGGTGTCGGTCGGCTCGCTGTACACGCGCTTCAAGAGCAAGGACGACCTGCTGACCCACCTGCTCGACTCCACCCAGCGCCGGCAGGTGGCGCAGCTGGAGACGGTGCTGGCTCCGGGGCGTTGGGCCGGGGTCGGGCTGGCGGCGCGGCTGGACTGGCTGGTCGACGCCCTGCGCGACAGCGCCCGCGCCAGCCCCGGACTGATCCGGGCGGTGTTCGGTCGGCTGCTGTCGCAGTCGGCGGAGCTGAGCCGGGGCCCCGCCGCGCTCAACGCCCGCAGCGTGGAGCTGATCGCCGCCTGGCTGCTGGCGGCCGAGGACGGGGTCACGGCGCCCGATCCCGAGACCGCCGCCGCGACGACCACAGCCTGGCTGTCCTACTCGGTGCACATGGCCCTGCTCTACGGCTTCGCCTTCCCCGGCCAGGACGGGGAGCGGGTCGTCGGAGAGCTGAGGCGGGCGGCGCTGGCGGCGCTGCGGCCGGAGACCACGGCCGCGGCCTGAAGCGCCGCCGCGCACGCCAGGCGGAACCGGACCGGGGCCTGGGGCTTTCTGCTCCGCATGATCGCCACCTTGTCGTCACTTTTGCTCGCCGTCGCCCAGGCGACGCCGCAGACGCCGGCGGCCGCTCCCGCCGCCGGGCCCGACCTCAGCCTGTCGATCAGGGCGCACGCCGACTCGGTGCGCTGGCGCCAGGTCGGCAGCGTGCGGGTGCGGGCGTGGAGCGAACCGGCCGGGACGATCGTCGAGGAAAACCTGTCCACGGGCCTGCCACGGCCGATCCCCGGCCAGCGAACCTTCCGCGACGTCGACTGGACATTGCGCGGCGAGGCGACGATCGCCGCGCCGGAGCCGGATGCGAGGCTGGAGGCCGGGGCGACGCCACCCGAAACCAACTCCGAAACCATCCAGGGAGAACCGGAATGAAGCTGTTGCCGACGGGCGCGATCGCCGCCGCCGTGCTGTTCGCCGCCGGAGCGGCCGCGGCCCAGACGCCGCCGCCGCCGCAGGTCCAGCCGGTCGCGCCGCTCTCGGCCGAGCCGCAGCAACAGCAGCCGGGCATCCCCTCGGGCGAGCCGGACGTGCTGCTGGACGTGCCGAACCTGTCGGTCGAGGAGATCACCATCGAGGTCGAGAACCTCGAGGCGCGACTGAACCTCGAGGCGCGGCTGGCCAACCTGCTTCACCTGAGCGCCGGGGTCGACGCCTCGGTCGACAACGTCAAGATCACCATCAAGGGCGTCGAGGCCCAGGTGCTGCTCAAGGTGCGGCTGGACAACGTGCGCCAGATCATCGACCGCACCCTGACCACCATCGACCGTAATCCCGAGATCCTCGAACGGCTGCTGACCACGGTCGACCACACCGTGGACACCGTGGGCGGTGTGGCGAACACGACGCTGCAGCCGGGCGGGGTGGTCGACGACACCGTCGGCACGGTCGGCGACGTGGCCGACCAGGCCATTCCGCCGCGCCAGTAGCGCTCACCCATCCCCCACCGTGAAGGAGAGACTGCGATGAACACCCTGACCCGACTGGCCCTGGCCGCCGCCCTCGCCGCCGCCCCGCTGGCGGCCTGCACCCAACCCGAGGCCGATCGCGCCGGCGAGCAGACCGAGAACGCCGCCGCCAACGCCACCGACGCCGCCGCCGATGCGACCGCCGACGCCGGCCGGGCGGTCGACAACGCCGCCGACGCCACTGGCGAGGCCATGCGCGAGGGCGTGAACGAGACCGGCGAGGCGATCGACAACGCCACCACCACCGAGGAGACCACCGTCCGCGCCGGCGAGGACGGCCTTGAGGTGCGCAACACCGAGACGCGCTGAACGCTTCCCGTGGACGCGTGACGAAGGGCCGGCTCGCAAGGGCCGGCCCTTTTCGCGTCAGGCCCGGGCGAGGTCGACGATCCGCTTCACCATCGGGCTGTCCGGGTCGAACAGCGGGTCCAGCACGGTGAAGTGGTTGAGGCCGGGCAGGGCCCCGAATCGGGTCTCGACGCCGCGTGCGCCCCACAACTCGGCCATCATCCGCGACTGGCGCAGGAACTCGGGGCTCTCGTCGGCGCCGACGAGGCAGTCCAGCGTCGTGCCGCCCGGGGTGGAGCCGTCCGGGACCGGCCAGTGGACCGGCGACAGGGCGGCGGCCTCCATCTCGTCCAGGCGAAGGGCGTCGTTGAGCGAGGTGGGGATCAGGGGGGCGAGGTCGAAGACGCCGCTGATCGCCACCGCGGCCGAGGCGCGGCCCTCGCTCAGCATGCAGGCCGCCATGTGCCCGCCGGCCGAGTGGCCGAAGACGACGGGCCGCCGGCCCGTGCGGACGCGGACGGCGTCCACGGCGGCGCGGACCTGGGACAGGATGCGGCCGAGGCGGACGGCGGGGGCGAGGTCGTAGGACGGGATGGCGAGGCCGACCCCGTGCGCGAGCAGGGCGGGGGCGAGACCGGAGAACCAGTCCTTGTCGAGCGCCTGCCAGTAGCCGCCGTGCAGGAAGACGGCGACGGGAGCATCGTCGCCGGCGGAGAACAGGTCCATGACCTCGCGCGGGCCGGAGCCGTAGGCGATGGTTTCGGGCGCATGGGCGGCGCGGGCGGCCCCGGCGGCCTCGCGCCAGCGCTGCATCACCGCCGGATGGTCGGGGACGCGGGCCCGGTTGTTGTATTCGGCTTCAAGGTCGATCTCGCCTGTCACGTCGCCATCCGCTAGACCACCTCCGAACCCGGAGGACCGCCCCAGCCATGATGACCGCCATCTTCGTCTTCATCAAATGCGAGCTGGGGCACGCCAACGACGTGGCGGCGGACATGGTCGACAACGTCGAGCACGTCTCGGAGGTCTATTCGACCTCGGGGCAGTACGACCTGCTGGCCAAGTTCCAGCTGCCGAAGGAGATGGACATCGGCACCTTCGTGACGCGCCAGGTGCAGACCCGGCCGCACATCCGCGACACTTTCACGGTGATCACCTTCTCGCCGTTTCTGCCGAAGGGGGGATGAGGACCCCAGTCCGCTATCGTCATCCTACGGCGAGCGCAGCGAGACCGGAGGACCCAGCGGCGCGCGCGAGCGCGAAGCTGTCAGGAGCGCGGCTGTGTCCGCCATTTCGCCGCCCGCCCGCTGACGCGGACGTCCGGCGCCGCTGGGTCCTCCGGTCGGCGCCGCTCCGCGGCTTGCCGGAGGATGACGCTAGCAGAGTAGTGCGGTCATCCCTGACGCTACGTCAGCACTGAATCGCTGCTAGACCTGTCGGGACGGAGGCGACGATGAGCGATCTGGAGACCTTCCGCGCCGAGACGCGGGACTGGCTGGAGGCGAACTGCCCGGCCGAGGTGCGCGGACCGATGCGGTCCGAGGCCGAGATGATCTGGGGCGGGCGCAAGGCCGAATTCGCCACCGAAGGGCACCGGCTCTGGCTGGAGCGGATGGGGGCGAAGGGCTGGACCGCGCCGGAATGGCCGAAGGAATACGGCGGCGGCGGCCTGTCGCGTGAGGAGGCCAAGGTGCTGGCCTCGGAGCTGCGCCGCATCAAGGCGCAGCCGGCGCTGAACAGCTTCGGCGTCTGGATGCTGGGCCCGGCCCTGCTGCAGTTCGGGACCGAGGAGCAGAAGCGCAAATTCCTGCCGCCGATCGTGCGCGGCGAAATCCGCTGGTGCCAGGGCTATTCCGAGCCTGGGGCGGGATCGGACCTGGCCGGGCTGCAGACCCGGGCCGAGGATCGCGGCGACCACTGGATCGTCAACGGCCAGAAGGTGTGGACCAGCTACGCCGACAAGGCCGACTGGATCTTCTGCCTGGTGCGGACGGACCCCGAGGCCCCCAAGCATCTCGGCATCTCCTTCGTGCTGTTCGACATGGAGACGCCGGGGGTGTCGACCCGGCCGATCACCCTGATCTCGGGCAAGAGCCCGTTCTGCGAGACCTTCTTCGACAACGTCCGGGTCGAGAAGGAGAACCTGGTCGGGACGCTGAACCGCGGCTGGGACGTGGCCAAGGCCCTGCTGGCCCACGAGCGGACCATGATCGGGGCCATGGGCGAGCACATGGGCGGCCGCCCCGTCGGGCAGCTGGCGGCGGACGCGCTGGGGGTGGACGCCGACGGGCGGCTGGACGAGCCGATGCTGCGGGCGCGCATCGCCGAGCTGGAGACCGACGCCGCGGCCTTCCGGCTGGCCATGGAGCGGACCGGCGACCTGGCCAAGGCGGGGCAGGCGCACCCTGCCATCGCCTCCATGCTGAAATACTATGGCTCGGAGCTGAACAAGCGGCGGCACGAGCTGCTGATGGCGGCCGGCGGGATCGACGCCCTGGAGTGGGAAGGCGAGCGCTCGCGCGACGGGGCCATGGCGCGCGACTGGCTGCGCACCAAGGCCAACTCGATTGAGGGCGGGACCTCGGAGATCCAGCTCAACATCATCGCCAAGCACCTGCTGCGCCTGCCGGGAGCCTGACCCATGCCCCTGATCCTGACCGAAGAGCAGACGATGCTGAAGGAGGCCGCGGACGGCTTCCTCGCCGAGCACGCGCCGATCGCGCACCTGCGGAAGCTGCGCGACAGCCGCGACCCCGACGGCGTGTCGCGGGAGCTGTGGCGGGCGTTCGGCGAGATGGGCTTCGCGGGCGTGGTGATACCCGAGGAACACGGCGGCTCGGGGCTGGGCGCGGTCGAGGCGGGCGTGGTCGCCGAGGCGCTGGGGCGGACGCTGACGCCGTCGCCCTTCCTCGGCTCGTCGGTGCTGGCGGCGACGGTGCTGAAGGGCGGCTCCGAGGCGCAGCAGGCGGCCTGGCTGCCGCGGATCGCGGCGGGCGAGGCCATCGTGTCGCTGGCCGTCGACGAGGGGGCCAAGCATGGGCCGGCGAAGATCGCCGCCACGGCCGAACGGTCCGGCAACGGCTTCCGGCTGAACGGGGCCAAGGCGATGGTGCTGGACGGCCATGTCGCCGACGCCCTGATCGTGGCGGCGCGGACCGAGGGCGGCCTGACCCTGTTCCTCGTCGATCCGGAGACGGCGGGGGTCGAGGTCGAGCGGACGGTGATGGTCGACGCCCACAATGCGGCGCGCGTCACGCTGAAGGACGTCGAGGTCGACGCCGATGCGGTGGTGGGGGCCGTCGACGGCGGCGAGGCGCTGCTGGAGGGCGCGCTGAACCTCGGCCGGGCCTGCGCGGCGGCGTCGTTGACCGGGGCCGGGGACGAGGCCTTCCGGATCACCCTGGAGTACCTGCGCACCCGCCAGCAGTTCGGGAAGTTCATCGGCGAGTTCCAGGCCCTGCAGCACCGGGCGGCGCACCTGTTCACCGAGCTGGAGATCGCGAAGGCGGCGGCGCTGGGCGCGCTGCAGGCGCTGGATCAGGGCCGCGAGGACGGCCCGCTGGCGGTCTCCGTGGCCAAGGCCAAGGCCGGCCGCGTGGCCGAGCTGGCGGTGCAGGAGGCGGTGCAGATGCACGGCGGCGTCGGGATGACCGACGAGTTCGACGTCGGCCTGTTCATGAAGCGGGTGCGGGTGCTGAATGAGCTGCTGGGCGACGCCGGCTTCCATCAGGAGCGGCTGGCGCGGGCGCAGGGGTTCTGAACGGCTACGGTGTTTTCCGGGGGTGGCGGGGCCTCCCCCCGGGGGCTAAATCTCCCGAACGGGAGAAAACGCACATGACGACGCGAGCCAACGCGCCTGGGTACATGCCGGGCTTCGGCAATCACTTCTCGACCGAGGCGGTGGAGGGGGCGCTGCCGGAGGGGCGGAACTCGCCGCAGCGGCACAGCCTCGGCCTCTACGCCGAGCAGCTGTCGGGCACGGCGTTCACCGCGCCGCGCAGCGAGAACCGCCGGAGCTGGCTGTACCGGCTGCGGCCGTCGGCCCAGCATCCTGCCTATCAGCCGTCCGCCCAGGGCAGGCTGCGGTCCGGGCCGTTCACGGAGGCGCCGCCGTCGCCCAACCGCATGCGCTGGGACCCGCTGCCCATGCCGTCCGAACCGACCGACTGGGTCGAGGGTCTGGTCACCTATGGCGGCAACGGCGATCCGGACGCCGCCGCCGGGATCGGCATCCACCTGTACGCGGCCAACCGGTCGATGGTCGACCGGGTGTTCTACTGCGCCGACGGCGAGCTGCTGATCGTCCCACAGATGGGACAACAGGTTTTTGTCACGGAAATGGGACGTCTCGACGCCCGCCCCGGCGAGATCGTGGTGATCCCGCGCGGGGTGCGTTTCCGGGTCGAGTGCGAGGGCGAGATCCGCGGCTACGTCTGCGAGAACTACGGCGCCATCTTCCGCATTCCGGATCTCGGGCCGATCGGGGCCAACGGCCTGGCCAATCCGCGCGACTTCGAGACGCCGACGGCGTGGTTCGAGGACGTGGATCGCCCCACCGAGTGCGTGCAGAAGTTCGGCGGCCGGCTGTGGACCACGACCTTCGCCCACAGCCCGCTGGACGTGGTCGGCTGGCACGGCAACCTGGCCCCCTACAAGTACGACACGGCGAAGTTCAACACGATCGGCACGGTCAGCTTCGACCACCCGGACCCGTCGATCTTCACGGTGCTGACCTCGCCGTCGGAGACGGCCGGCACGGCCAACTGCGATTTCGTGATCTTCCCGCCGCGCTGGATGGTGGCCGAGGACACCTTCCGGCCGCCGTGGTTCCACCGCAACGTGATGAGCGAGTTCATGGGGCTGGTGTTCGGCGAGTACGACGCCAAGGAGGGCGGCTTCGCCCCGGGCGGCGCCTCGCTGCACAACTGCATGAGCGGCCACGGCCCCGACCAGGCCAGCTACGACAAGGCGGTGAAGGCCGACCTCAAGCCGGTGAAGATCGAGAACACCCTGGCCTTCATGTTCGAGAGCCGGATGCCGATCCGGACGACGGCGTGGGCGCAGACCAGTCCGACCATGCAGCTGGACTACGACGACGTCTGGTCCGGGTTCGAGAAGGGGCGGGTCGGATGAAGCGCCTCCTGATCATCGGCGCGAGCCTGCTGGCCGTCGCCTGCCAGCCGATGCCGGCAACCTCCGCCGGCGGCGAGGGCGACCAGGAGCCGCCGGTGGTGCGCGACGTCGACACCACCGATGTGCCGCCGCCGGTGCGGGTTCCGGAGCGGACCGAGGCCTCGGATTGCGAAGCGCGCGGGGGGCGCATGCTGCCGCAGGGCCGGATGCAGACGCTGCAGTGCGTGGTGAGCTACGCCGACGCAGGCAAGCGCTGCACCGACGGCGACGACTGCCTCGGCGACTGCCGCGTGGAAGACGCGCCGTTCCCGGCGGCCGGCGCTTCGGCTGTGGGCCAGTGCCAGGCCGACAGCGGCCGCTTCGGCTGCTACGCGCGGGTCGAGGACGGGCGGGCGGAGGCGGCGATCTGCGTCGACTGAACGGCTTCCGCGCATGAAAAAGGCCCCCGCCGCGAGCGACGGGGGCCTGATCCGCAAGCCGGTTCTTACTGGCCCGGGTTCATCTCGCTCGGCGAGGTCTCCGGAGTGTTCTCGGTGGTCATGCCGCCGTCGGCGTTGCCGGCCTGCTGCTCGATCTGGTCGGCCTTCTCGTTGAGCATGGTCTCTTCCGCCTCGTTCGGCGTGGCGGCGGCCTGGGACTCCAGGGCGTCGGCCTGCTGCTCGGCCTTCTCGTCCGCCGGGCTGTTGCAGGCGGCGAGGCCGGCGACGGCGAACAGGGCGGCGGCGGCGATGGTGAACTTACGCATTGGGAACAGTCCCTCCGATGGATTGGACTGCTGTAACGCCACGCTTCCCGGAAGGTTCACGCCGCCGTGATAGAAATGTCAGGCCGGCGACGTTCGCCTCAGCCGGCGTCCGCGAAGGCCACCCGGGCGGCGCCGAGAAGGGCAGCGTGCTTGTGCAGGATCACCCGCGTGGGGATGGCCTTCATGTAGTCGGTGAAGCGGCCCTTGCGCTCGAACCGTTCGCGGAAGGGGCTGGCCTGCAGGAAGGGCAGGATGCGCGGGGCGATGCCGCCGGCGATGTAGACCCCGCCGCGCGCGCCGGTGGTCAGGGCGATGTCGCCGGCCACCGCGCCGAGGATGGCGCAGAAGCGGGCGAGGGTGGCCCCGCAGGGGCTGCGCGGATCCGCCAGCGCCTCGGCCGTGATCTGGGCCGGGTCGTCGATGTGGGTCTCGCGGCCGTCGATCTCGGCCAGGGCCCGGTGCATGTTGAGCAGGCCGGGGCCGCAGATCAGCCGCTCGATGGAGACGCGGTCGTAGCGGCGGCGCAGGATGCGCAGGATCTCGTCCTCGATCGGATCGCCGGGGGCGAAGCAGGCGTGGCCGCCTTCCGACGGCATGGCCATCTCGCCGCCGCGGCCGTCGCGGATGAGGGCCGAGACGCCGAAGCCGGTGCCCGGCCCGAGCACCGCGATGGCGCTGTCGGGGTCGCCCTCGTCGGGCCCACCGAGCGAGGCGAGCTGGTCGGCCGGGACGACCGGCGCGCCCCAGGCCAGGGCCTCGAAATCGTTGATCAGGCGGGCGGGTCTCAGGCCGAGGGTCTCGAGCTGGGCCTCCGACAGGCGCCAGTGCGAATTCGTCAGATCGATCTCGCCGTCGGTGACCGGCCCGGCGACGGCGATGACGCCTGCGCTCGGCTTGACCTCGCAGCCGTCGATGAAGGCCTGCACCGCGCCGAGGAAGGTCGGGTGGTCGGCGCCCTTGAAGCTCTCGTGGTGCTCGAGCACAGGCTTGCCGTTGATCATGTGGGCGATGGCGAAGCGCGCGTTGGTGCCGCCCACGTCGCCGACCAGAAGCGTCTTGTCCCAGGCCACGGTCACTGCATTCCCCCCTGCATCAGGCGTCCACCGCCCGGTCGACGATGTTCGGATCCGGCGGCCCGTCGGCGTGGCCGTTCGGCGCCGGCGGTCCGGCGAAGCAGACCGAGGCGCCTTCCTCGGCCGTGCCCGCCATCCGGCGGAACGAGGCGAACAGCTCGCGGCCGAAGCCCCAGGCGGAGCCGCTGGCGTGGGCCTCGGTGCGCTGCGCCGCCGGGCGGGCGCGCAGGTCGCCGACGCCGACCGTGGTCAGGACGCCGGCCTCGGCGTCGAGCCGGATGACGTCGCCGTCGCGCACATGGGCCAGCGGCCCGCCGGCCAGCGCCTCGGGACTGACGTGGATGGCGGCCGGCGTCTTGCCCGAGGCGCCCGACATGCGGCCGTCAGTGACGAAGGCGACCTTGAAGCCGCGGTCCTGCAGGACGCCCAGCGCCGGCGACAGGCTGTGCAGCTCGGGCATGCCGTTGGCCTTCGGGCCCTGGAAGCGCAGCACCACGACCACGTCGCGATCCAGCCGGCCGTCCTTGAAGGCCTGCAGCGCTTCTTCCTGGGTCTCGAACACGGCGGCGGGGGCCTCGATGATGCGGTGCTCCGGCTTGACGGCCGAGACCTTGATCACCGCCCGGCCGAGGTCGCCCTGGACCAGGCGCAGGCCGCCGTCCTTCTGGAACGGATCGGAGGCGGGCCGGAGGATGTCGGTGTCGAGGCTTTCCGCCACCCCGTCGCGCCAGACCAGCTCGCCGTCGATCAGCGAGGGCTCCTGGAAATAGTGGTGGATGCCGCGGCCCATGATGGTCTCGACGTCGGCGTGGACGTGGCCGTTCTCCGCCAGCTCGCGGGCGACGAAGGCGACGCCGCCGGCGGCCTGGAAGGCGTTCACGTCGGCCGAGCCGTTGGGATAGACGCGGGCCAGCAGGGGCGTGACCGAGCTGAGCTGGTCCATGTCGGTCCAGTCGATGAGGATGCCGCCGGCGCGCGCCATGGCCACCAGGTGGATGGCGTGGTTGGTCGAGCCGCCGGTGGCGAGCAGGGCCACGATCATGTTGACCACCGACTTCTCGTCGATGACGTCGGCCATGCGGCCGCGGCCCTCGCGGGCCAGGATCACAGCCTGTCTCGCGGCGGCGGCGGTGAGGGCGTCGCGCAGCCCGGTCTCCGGATGGACGAAGGCCGTCGACGGCATGTGCAGACCGGCCAGCTCCATCATCATCTGGTTGGAGTTGGCGGTGCCGTAGAAGGTGCAGGTGCCGGGCGAGTGGTAGGAGCCCACCTCGCTCTGCAGCAGGGTGTGGCGGTCGACCTTGCCCTGGGCGTAGAGGGCGCGGACCCGGGCCTTCTCGGCGTTGGGGATGCCGGACGGCATGGGCCCGGCCGGGGCGAAGACCACCGGCAGGTGGCCGAAGGCCAGCGAGCCCATGAACAGGCCGGGGACGATCTTGTCGCAGACGCCCAGGCATATGGCGGCGTCGAAGGCGTCGTGGCTCAGGGCCACGCCGGTCGACATGGCGATGACGTCGCGGCTGAACAGCGACAGCTCCATGCCGGGGCGGCCCTGGGTGACGCCGTCGCACATGGCCGGGGTGGCGCCGGCGACCTGGGCGGTGGCGCCCATCTCGCGGGCCGCCTCGCGGATGATCGGCGGAAAGCGCTCGAACGGCACGTGGGCCGAGAGCATGTCGTTGTAGGCGGTGACGATGCCGACGTTGGGCTGGGTCCCGGACATGACGGTCAGCTTGTCGACCACCGGCTGGCCGGCGAAGGCGTGGGCCCAGTTGGCGCAGCTGAGCTTGGCGCGGCCGGGCCTGTCGGAACCGGCGGCGTCCATGCGGCGCAGGTAGTCGGTGCGGGTCGCGCGGCTGCGCTCGACGATGCGGGCCGTGACCTCGGCGACGACGGGGTTGAGCGGCTTCATCGGGCGGTCTCCGTCCACAGGACCTCGATGTCTCCGCCGCGGGCGGCGACCAGGGCGGCGATCGGCGAGACCGAGGGATCGCCGCCGACCTCGCGCTCGAAGACCTCCCGCTTGGTCGCGCCGGTAAGGGCCAGGACCACGCGGCGAGCCTGCGCCAGCCAGGGCAGGTTCATCGACAGGCGGTCTTCCTGCGGGGCCGAGGTGGAGCGGCTCTTGTGGACGGCGAGGACGAGGGGCGGGTTGTTCGGCGCGAGCAGCTGCTTCAGCGCGGGATTGTCGGGGAACATCGAGCAGATATGGCCATCCTCGCCCATGCCGAGAAGGACCGCGTCCAAGGGTCGCCCCACGGCGCGCAGGGCGTGGGCGGCCAGCAGACCCGCCCGGTCGACGGTGACCTGTTCGCTGTAGAGCGGCACGAAGCGGGCGGCGGCGGCCGGGCCGGTCAGCAGGGTCCGCTTCAGCAGTCGGGCGTTGGACTTGTCGGAGAATTCGGGGACGTAGCGCTCGTCGACGAGGGTGGCCGTGACCCGCGACCAGTCGAGCGGGGCGGCGGCCAGACGGCGGTAGATCGGCTCGGGCGTGGAGCCGCCGGCGCCGGCGAACAAGGCGGCGCCGTCGGCGGCGAGGGCGGTCGACAGGGCGTCGGCGAGGCGATCGGCGCAGGCCACGGCCCAGGCGGCGGCGTGGGAGAAGGCGCGGACCTCAGCCATGACCGGTGTTCCATTCTCGCCCGGTGCGGGCCAGCAGGGCGGCGGCGGCCTCGGGCCCCCAGGTTCCGGCGGCGTATTCCTGCGGGCGGACCTCGCCCTCCGCCCAGGCCTCGGAGACCTCGTCGACCCACTTCCACGCCTGCTCGGCCTCGTCGCGGCGAACGAACAGGGTGGAGTCCCCGGCCAGCGCGTCGAGCAGCAGGCGCTCGTAGGCGATGCGGCGCCGCGGCGGCCGGGCGTCGCGGTCGTTCTGGCCCCACGACAGCGACATGCGGATCGGCTGCAGCTGCATGCGCTGCTCGAGCCCGGGGCGCTTGTTCATCACCGACAGGGAGATGTCCTCTTCCGGCTGGAGCTCGATCACCATGCGGTTGGCCGCCAGGGCCCCGCGGTCGCCGTGGTCGAAGATCGAGTGCGGCACCGGCTTGAACTGGATGACGATCTCGGTGCGCTTCTCGGGCAGGCGCTTGCCGGTGCGCATGAAGAAGGGGACGCCGGCCCAGCGCCAGTTGTCGATCTCGGCGCGGATGGCCACGAAGGTCTCGGTGTCCGAGTCCTGGCCGCGTTCCTCGTCGTACCCCCTGACCACCTCGCCCTCGACGGTTCCGCCGACGTACTGGCCGCGAACGGTGACGCGCTCGGCCTCGTCAGGCGTGATCGGGCGCAGCGACCGCAGCACCTTGACCTTCTCGTTTCGCACCGAGTCCGGGTCGAGGTCGGCCGGCGGCTCCATGGCCACCAGGCAGAGCAGCTGCAGCATGTGGTTCTGCAGCATGTCGCGCAGCGCGCCGTACTCGTCGTAGTAGGGCCAGCGGTCGCCGACGCCGACGGTCTCGCCCACGGTGATCTGCACGTGATCGATCGAAAGGTTGTTCCACAGCGGCTCGAATACCGTGTTGCCGAAGCGGAGGGCGATCAGGTTCTGGACCGTCTCCTTGCCGAGATAGTGGTCGATGCGGAAGACCTGGTTCTCGCTGAAGGCGTGGGCCACCGCGTCGTCGATCTGGCGGAAGGTCTCGAGATCGCGGCCGACCGGCTTCTCCAGCACCACCCGATCGTTCGGGCCCGCCAGACCCGCCGTCTTCAGCGCGGTGACGATGCGGCCGTAGAGCGAGGGGGAGACGGCGAGGAAGGAGGTGGTGGGTCCATCCCCGACACGCGCCTTCAACGGCTCCAGACTGGCCGGGTCGGTGGCGTCGACAGCGAGGTAGTCGAGGCGGTCGGCCAGGCGGCTCCACGCCGCCTCCGACCAGGCGTCGTCGGCCACGGCCTTGCCCTCGACGGCGGCCCGGACCTTGGCGAGGTATTCGTCGCGGCTCTCGTCGGAGCGGGCGGCGCCGATGATCTTCAGGTCGTCGGGCAGCAGGCTGTCGTGCTCGAGGAAGTAGAGCGAGGGCAGCAGCATCCGCATGGCGAGGTCGCCGCCGCCGCCGAACAGCACAAGGGCCGCCATCCCCGCTCCTTCGCTCGTTGAACCCGTCTCCGTGAAGGGTCTTTGGCCGCTTCCGGAGGCGGAGCCAACCGATACGGCTCCGCCTGAAACACCATGTGACGGCCGGGCCGGAGCCGGGCCGTCAGCAGGGGAATCCGTAGCGACCCCGGGCGGTTCCCCCGGGCGACGCGATCAGGGCGTTTCGGTGACCAGCAGGTTGGCGGAGCTGGTGCCGCCGCCGTAGACGCCGATCCAGACGTCGTAGACGCCGGACGCGGGCTTGTCGAAGCGCACCTCGGCGTTGTTCGAATGCCAGCCGTCGTCGTTGCAGTACCACTGACCGTCGGGGCCGTTGATCACCAGGGTCGTGTCGGTGGACGACTCGCTGCGGAAGACCAGCGGCAGCGATCCGGCCGTGTAGGTGACCTGATAGTCGGGCGCCACCGCGATCGTGCCGGCGCAAAGGTCCGAAACGTTGGAAGCCGGGACCGCCCCGCCCGCCGTCAGGCGGACGCGGTGGGGATCCGGGGTGAAGCCGCTCCGGAGCGCGACCTCGCCGTAGGTGGCGCGCATGCTGGCGTCCGGCATGGACCAGTCGTCCGGTTCCGGGTCGGAGCTGTCGTCGTCAGCAAGTTCGGAGATGTGGAGGGTGGCCGCGGCCGTGCCGCCGCTGAAGGTTCCGACCCAGATGTCGTAGGTCCCCGAGCGCGGCGAGTTGAAGGTGACCTGCGGGTTGACGCCGCCGTTGGAGTCGTCGTCGCAGTACCACTGCCCGTCGGGGCCGTTGACGACCAGCGTCGTGTCGCTGCTCGAGTTGACGTAGATGTAGAGCGGCAGGGAGCCTGCGGTGTAGGTGACCTCGTAATCGGGCGCATTGGCGATGGAGCCGGTGCAGGGCGAGCCGATCCGCGAGGCGTCGATCGAGCCGCCGGCGGTCAGGCTGACCGAGTGCGGGTCGGGCGTGAAGCCCGAGCGCAAGCGCGTCTCGCCGTAGGTGGCGGTTGCGGACGCATCCTGCGCCGCCGCGCCCGAGGCGGACGCCAGCATGGCCGCGAGAGCGGCGACGATAACCTTTTTCATGACCCGTAACCCCCCGGATGTCCCGGCAACGAAGATTGCACGCGGGCGGCGCTCCAGCAACGCCGTTCGCCTCCCGCGCATCCAGACTTGGCGGAACAGCCCGGCTCGCCCTACTTCCCGAACATGACGAAGGTTCTGATCATCGGCGCGGGACACGCAGGCGGCACGGCGGCGGCCCTGCTCAGACAGTACGGATTCGACGGCCAGGTGCTGCTGGCCGGCGAGGAGCCGGCTCCCCCGTACCAGCGCCCGCCGCTGTCCAAGGCCTGGCTGAAGGGCGAGGTGGAGCTGGAGGACGTGCTGCTGCGGCCGGAAAGCTTCTACGCCGAACAGGACATCGAGCTGCGCATGGGCGTCACGGCCACGGCGGTCGATCCGGCGGCAAGGACGGCGACGTTCGCCGACGGGACGGTCGAGGCCTGGGATGTGCTGATCCTGGCCACGGGCTCGACGGCGCGGAAGTTGCCCCTGCCCGGCGCCGAGCGGGGCGACCTGCTGGAGCTGCGCACCCTCGCCGATGCGCAGAGGCTGAAGGCGGCGCTGGCGCCGGGCAAGCGGCTGGCCGTGGTCGGCGGGGGTTACGTCGGACTGGAGGCCGCCGCCTCGGCCCGGGCCCTGGGCGCGGAGGCGGTGGTCATCGAGCGGATGGACCGGGTGCTGGCGCGGGTGGCCTCGCCCGCCCTGTCGGCCTTCTTCACCGAAAGGCATCGTCGGGAGGGCGTGGAGATCCTGACCTCGGCCGAGGTCGCGGCGTTCGAGCCCGACGGCGTGCGGCTGGCGGACGGGCGACGGGTCGAGGCGGACGTGGTGCTGGTCGGTGTCGGAGCGCTGGCCTCCGACGCGCTGGCGCGATCCGCCGGCCTGGCCTGCGACAACGGCGTGGTGGTGGACGAGAGCGCGCGAACCTCGCATCCGGCGATCTACGCCATCGGCGACATGACCTTCCGGCCCATCCCGGCGCTCGGCGGGCTGCGCCACCGGCTGGAGAGCGTCCCCAACGCCCTGGAGCAGGCCAAGCAGGCGGCGGCGGCGATCGTCGGGCGTCCCGCGCCGGCGCCGGAGGTCCCGTGGTTCTGGTCCGACCAGTACGAGGTCAAGCTGCAGATCGCCGGCCTGCCGGACGGCGCGGATCGTCAGGTGGTGCGCGGCGACCCGGATTCGGGCGCCTTCGCGGTCTTCCACCTCAAGGGCGACCGCATCGTCTGCGTCGAGGCGGTGAACGCGGCGGCGGAGTTCATGGGGGGGCGTCAGATGATCGGACGGGGCGCGCCCGTCGACCCCGCGCGGCTGGCCGACACGATGGTCCCGATGAAGCAGGTGGCGGCCGTCTGAGGGCCTGAGGCGAAAGTTTTTTGAGAATGTGTCGCAATTTCGGTTGCGGCGTCTGGCGAGGATGATAATGCGAACCGCTCGCATTTAACCTCTGCCGGATTCGCCATGACCGATCGCGCCGACGCCCTCCGCGCCCTCCTGTTCGCCTCGACCGCCGCGGGCATGCTGATCGGCGGGCCGGCGCTCGCCGTGGAGCCCGGCGCCGCCGCCGATCCGCAGGACGCCACCAACCTCGGGACGGTCACCGTCACCGGCCAGCCGGCGGCGCGGGAGCCGCAGTCGCCGGAGTTCGTCGCGCCGCTGGTCGACACGCCGCGGTCAGTCACCATCATCCCGCAGCAGATCATCGAGCAGACCGCGGCGACCTCGCTGCAGGACATCCTGCGCACCTCGCCCGGGATCACCTTCGGGGCCGGCGAGGGCGGCCAGCCGCTCGCCGACCGGCCGTTCATCCGTGGGCAGTCGTCGGGCAACAACGTCTTCGTGGACGGCATCCGCGACACCGGCGGCCAGCAGCGCGAGGTCTTCAACCTCGAGCAGGTCGAGGTCATCAAGGGGCCGGACGCGGTCTACTCCGGCCGCGGCTCGGGCGGGGGCAGCATCAACCTGTCGTCCAAGACGCCGCGCCTGACCGACTTCACCCGCGTGGGACTGGGCGTCGGGACCGACGGCTACCTGCGCGGCGTGCTGGACCAGAACTGGCGGGTCGGGGAGACCGCGGGGCTGCGGCTGAACCTGATGGCGGCCGAAGGCGACGTCCCGGGACGCGAAGCCGTCGACTACGACCGGTGGGGTCTGGGCCTGTCCGGCGCGATCGGCCTGGGGACGGGGACCACGGCCACGCTGAGCTACTATCACCTGACCTCGGACCAGATGCCCGACTACGGCATCCCGCTGTTCACCAAGATCGGAACGCGCACGACCGACAGCGGCGTGCTCGACGTGCCCTACGACAGCTTCTACGGCCTGACGGCGCGGGACTACCTGACCAACGAGGTCGACAGCCTGACGCTGGAGGTCGAACACCGGATCAATGAGGCCCTGTCGATCCGCAACGTCACCCGCTACGCCGAGACGCTGAACGACTATGTGGTGACCAACCCCGGCGACGGCGGCGCAGCGCGGGAGATCGCCGGCGAGTGGTGGATGAAGCGCGGGACGAAGTCGCGCTGGAACCCGACCGCGACCTTCGCCAACGTCGTGGACGTGTACGGCAAGGTCGCGGCCGGCGGGCTGACCCACAGCTTCGACGTCGGCCTCGAGTTCAGCCGCGAGATCAACCGCAACGCCTCGTACACGGTGACGACGACCGGCGGTTCGGCCTGTCCTGCGCCGCTGACGGGCCTCGACTGCACCCGGGTGTACGACCCCGACCCGTCCGACCCGTGGACCGGGACGATCGCGCGCGGCGTCGAAACGCACTCCAACACCAACACCCTGGGCCTGTACGCCTTCGACTCGATCGCCATCGGAGAGCGCTGGGTGCTGAACCTTGGCGTGCGTCACGACAGCTACGAGGTCGACGGGACCGCCCTGGCCCGGGGCGCCACGACCCCGACGCTCGAGCAAGGGTCGTGGGACTTCGTCAACTATCAGGCCGGGCTGGTCTACAAGCCGTCGGCGACCACCAGCCTTTACGCCTCGTGGGCGACATCCTCGACGCCCCCGACGGTCTCGGCCGGCGACCAGAACGGAGCGGGCGGCGCGGGCTCGGGCAACCTGGCCGGCGAGCTGCTGGATCCGGAGGAAAGCGAAAGCGTCGAGATCGGAGCCAAGGCGACCCTCTTCCATGAGCGGCTGTCGCTGAGCGGCGCCCTGTTCCGCACTGTTCGCCGCAACGCCCAGATCCAGGTCTCTCCCGGCGTCTACGAGCAGGCCGGCGAAGCCGAGGTGCGCGGGTTGGAGCTGGGCGTCTCGGGCAACATCACCCGCGCCTGGCAGGTGTTCGGCGGCTACACCTGGATGGACTCCGAGCTGGTCTCGGGCGCCTACAACAACGTCAACGTCGGCGATCCGCTGGCCAACACGCCGGAGCACAGCATCAGCCTGTTCAGCACCTGGCGCGCGACGCCCCGGCTCGCGCTGGGCGGGGGCGTCTACTACGTGTCGGACAGCTTCGGCGGCAACCAGGGCGGAGCCGGCGGCGGAAGCAACCGCATCTACGCGCCGGCGTACACGCGGGTCGACCTGTTCGCCTCGTTCGACCTGACCGACAACGCCAGCCTGCAGCTGAACGTCCAGAACGCCGGCGATGAAGAGTACATCCTGCGCACCAACGGCGTGCACCACGCCGACGTCGCCCCCGCGCGACAGGCCATCCTGACCCTCAACCTGCGCTACTGACCGCCATGCTGCTGCACATCCCGGGCGTCTTCACCAAGGACGAGGTCGCGGCCTTGCGCGCCCGGCTGGACGCCGGCGACTGGGTCGACGGCAACGTCACCTCGGGCCACCAGTCGGCCACCGCCAAGGTCAACCGCCAGCTGCCGGAGGACTCGCCGGAGGCGAAGGAGGTCGGCGCCCTGGTGACGCAGGCGCTGAACGCCCATCCGATGTTCGTCTCGGCGGCCCTGCCGCACACGATCTTCCCGCCGCTGTTCAACCGCTACGAGGGCGGCGAGCACTTCGGCGTGCACGTCGACAACGCCATCCGGCAGCGGGGGGCGACGCGCATCCGCAGCGACCTGTCGTGCACCCTGTTCCTGTCGGAGCCCGGCGACTACGACGGCGGCGAACTGGTCATCGAGGAGATGTACGGCCCGCAGACGGTCAAGCTGCCGGCCGGCGACCTGGTGCTCTATCCGTCCAAGAGTCTGCACCGGGTGGCGCCGGTGACGCGCGGGGCGCGGGTGGCCAGCTTCTTCTGGCTGCAGAGCCTGGTGCGCGACGACGCCGACCGCGAGACCCTGTTCCGGCTGGACGTGGCGATCCAGCGGGTGACGTTGGACAAGGGGCCGAAAGACCCGGCCGTGCTGGAGCTGACCGCCGTCTACCACAACCTGTTGCGACGCTGGTCCGAGGTCTGAGGCGGGGCGAGGCGTCGGGTGTGGCCCTTCTTCTGCTGAAGGACGTTGAGCGGGATGGCGTGCGGAGGTCAGGTCGCGACCCCTAGCTGCCTTGCTGAGCGTTTGCTCGCGCGCGGGCGGCGAGGCCAGCTTGACCCGCCTTCCCTGAGCTTGCTCCACTCTCGTGTCAGCAGGAGACGGGCGATGACAGAAGTAGGACCGTGGCGTTGGTGGGAAGGCCGGCGGCGCTGGCGCTACAACCTTCTCCTGCTCGCGGGCCTGGCCTTAGGGTTCGTGATCTACGTTGCAGCCTTTTTGCTGATCGCGTCCGCTTGGGACCCTGCCACTGCGGCCCCTAACGAAGAGCCGCCGGAGTTCACTGCTCTAACGGTCCTGGTCCAAGGGTTCGCTACGGCTGTGGGCCTGATGTTCGCGAACCTTCTGTATCTGCTCGGTCCACTTCTCGACCACCTCGTGCCCAGTGGCGCCAAACAGGTCTATCGAACATGGAGTTATCGACTTGGGTTGCTGTTCAGCGCTCTGCTGATCCTGGGTGGACCGCTTCTGCTCCTGGCGGTCGCAGTAGGCGCTGTCCAGCGCACGACGTGACCGGCGTCTGGCCGGCTCGAGCGCTCGCGCTGAAGACCGTTCTCCACCCATAGCCGCCCATCGGAGCGTTCGCATCGCGGCGACTCCCGCCGCGCCCGGCGGAGCATACCGGGTCAGTACACGTCGCGACGGTAACGCCCGGTCTCCAGCAGTTCCAGCACCCGGTCCGCCCCCAAGGCGGCCTCCAGCGCCGCGTGCACCCCGGTCGACATGCCCTCGAGGCTGCCGCAGACCAGCAGGGTCGCGCCACGGTCGGCCCAGCGGCGCAACTCGTCGGCGTGGTCCCCGATCAGCGCCTGGACGTACCGGCCGTCGCCGGGGGCGCGGGAGAAGACGCGGTCGAGGCGGGTGAGGCGGCCGGCGGTGAGCGCGGCCTGCAGCTCCTCCTCCAGCCAGGCGTCGTGGGTCGGGCTGCGCTCGCCCCACATCAGCCAGGCGCCGCCGTGGCCCCCTTCGGGGCGCACGCGCAGGTGGGACCGAAGTCCTGCCAGGCCGGTGCCGGCGCCGATGAGGACGATCGGGGTCGCGACGGCCGGGCCGTGGAAGCTGCGGTTGGTCCGGAGCCGCATGTCGACCTCGTCGCCGACCGCGAGACCGCCGGTCAGCCAGCCGGAGGCGAGCCCCGGGGAGCCGTCGGGGCGGATGGCGCGGCGGACGATCAGCTCGACGCGGCCGTCGGCGGGAAGGGAGGCGACGGAGTATTCGCGGCTGGCCCGGGCGGCGCCGTCCGCCGCCGGCAAGCCGATCTCGGCGATGTCGCCCGCCTGCCAGTCGGGGACGGGGCCGACGGGTTCGAAGGTCAGCAGCCAGGCCTCGCCGCCGGGGCTGCCGGGGTTCAGCCGGACGCGCCCGACGAGCCGCCAGCGGTCGTAAGTCGGCGGGGCCCAGTCGGCGGCGACGGGCGCGCCGGCGACGGCGGCGAGCTGGCGCCGCCAGTGGCGGACGGCGCCGGCGTCGCCGTCGTCCACCTCGACCCGGTCGAACAGGGGCTCGGCGCCGGAGCGGCGCAGCCAGGCGTCCAGCGCCCGGCCGAAGCCGCAGAACTGGGCATAGGACCGGTCGCCGAGCGCCAGCACGCCGTAGCGCAGGCCGGCGAGGTCGGCGGGGGCGGCCATGTGCCGGCGCACGAAGCGGGACAGGCTGTCCGGCGCGTCGCCCTCGCCGGTGGTGGCGGCGACGATCAGCACCCGGCGGGCGGCCCTGAGGTCGGCGGGCTCGAGCTCGCCGAGCGGCGCGACGCGAACGGGGACTCCGGCCCCCGACAGGGCCTCGGCGGTCATCCACGCCAGCTGCTCGGCCAGTCCGGTCTGGCTGGCGAAGGCCGCCAGCACGAAGTCGCCCTCCCCGGCGGCGGAAAGGGCGTCGGCCCGCGAGGCGGCGCGCCGCCGGGCCCGGGCGCGGACCAGGGCGACGGCGGCGATCGACAGCAGCCACAGGGCGACCGCCGCCGCGGCACACAGCCAGCGGACCGGATCGGACGTCACGCGGCCTCTTCAAGCATGGCGCGGAAGTCGGGCGTGAGGATCTCGGTCAGGCCGGAGTCGCCGCGAACCACGAAGGCGGCGGCGAGGTTCATCGCACCGGCGTAGGCGGGGCCCTCGGTCGGACCCATGACGGCGAGCGCCGTGGCCATGGCGTCGGCGTACATGGCCGTGTCGGCGAGCACGGTCACCGAGGCGACGCCGTTGTCGAGCGGCCGGCCGGTGCGGCCGTCGATCGTGTGACCGTAGCGCCGGCCGTCGCGGTCGAAGCCGCGGATCCAGTCGCCGGAGGTGGCGACGGCGAGGTCGAACAGGGCGGCGAGGGTGCGCGGCGCCGGCGTCCCCGGGGCCTGCTGCAGCTCGACCCACCAGGGCTGGCCGTCCGGCCTGACGCCGCGGCCGCGGAGCTCGCCGCCGATCTCGACGAGGTGGTGGGTCGCGCCGAGCTCGGTCAGCCGGTCGGAGACGCGGTCGACGGCGTGACCCTTGGCGATTCCGGAGAGGTCGAGCTTCATTCCTCCCACCTGCTGCACGGCGCGCATGGGGCGGTTCAGTCGCAGGCCCTTCCAGCCGGAGACGGCGAGCGCCGCCGCGATCTCCTCGTCCTTCGGCAGGTCGCCGGCGGAGCGGGGGCCGGTCGGGCCGAAACCCCACAGGTCGACGAGCGCGCCCAGGGTGGGGTCGACCGCCCCGTCGGTGTCGTCGGCCAGGTCCAGCGCCGCGTTGAGCAGGGTCCAGAACGGTTCGGAGACCGCGTAGAAGCCCGGCGGGGCGCCGTTGAAGCGGGCCAGTTCGGCGCGCGGGTCCCAGTGGCTGAAGTGGCCGACGATGCGGGCCAGCTCGGCCTCGACGGCCTCGTGCGCAGTCTCGGCGGCCAGCCCCGGCGGCGGGACCAGGCGCACCGACCAGGTCGTGCCCATGGTCTGGCCGGAAAGGTCGAGGATCGTCGACCCCGGCGGCCGCGTCGGCGTCCGCCCGTGCGTCGGGATGAGGACCCGGTTGTCGCCGGCGGGGGTCAGGGCAGGACCTCGACCACGGCGACGTACTGCGCGTTGGCGGCGATCGCGTCGCCCTGGGCCGGGGTGCGGACCGAGGCGTTCAGCCAGTACATGCCCGGCTCGGGCCAGGTGACCGTGAAGGCGCCGTCGGGGCCGGTGGCGACGGTCATCTCCTCCGGATTGTCGCGGTAGCGCGTGCCGCCGCGGGCGATGGTCACCTCGACGCCGGCGGCCGCGACGCCGTCGCTGGACAGCCTGAAGGTGGCCGGCTCGCCGGCGACGAGGTCGTTCGGATGGGTGACCGGGATCATGACGAGGCCGTCGGCCGGGTTGGTGAACACCGTGTCCGTCGGCGCCCCGAGGGTGACGAAGGTCTCGATGCGGCTCGAGGTGCGGGTGGCGACCACGTCCGTAGCCCCCGCCGGGAGGGCGCCCGGGAACTCGGCCGCCTGGCCGCGCCAGCGCTTCTGCTCGCCGTTTTCGGTGTACGTCGCCATGACGCCGCTCATGACGTTGGCGACCTTGTACGTGCCCGGCTGCGTCAGGTGGAGGTCGAAGGTCGAGCGGTAGCGGGCCCGGTGCAGGTTCTCTGGCTGGACCGTCGATCCGTCAGGGGCGGTGATGGTCAGCCCGGCGAGGTTCATCGGCGCGTGATCGGGAATGAAGACGCCGTTGGACATGCCCGCGTCGAAGCCGACCCAGGCGCTGTCGCCGGAGAGGACGGTCGAGGTCGGCGCCAGCCAGGCGCGGTGGGCCTGGGCCGACATCGGCGCGGCCAGGGCGGCCAGAACGCCAAGGATCGGGGCGGCGAGCAGGGCGAGGGGCTTCTTCATGGCGGACTTCCTCTAGCGGGTGACGGCGACGGCGACGACGCCGAGTTCGGTGGAGCCGGAGGCGCGGCCGGTGTTCGCTGCGCCCCAGCGGAAGGGTACGCGCACCACCTCGCGGCCGCCCAGCTCGCGGGCGGCCTCGACGACCATGACGTAGTCGCCGGCCGGCAGGTTCGACAGCCGGGCGCCCGGCACACGCACGGTGTGGGTTCCCGGCGCCTTGGTGGCGCTGGAGATCCCGTCGGCGGGCAGGGTCATCGATCGCCCGCCGCGCCGCCACCAGGTGCGCATGTCCTTCAGCCAGTCCTTGCCGTCCCCCTCGCGGTTGGCGGTCTGCTGGTACCAGACGGCGAGGGTTCGCACGGCGGTGTTGTCGGGCCGCTCGATCCACACCGCGACATAGGGACGGTGGTAGGCCGCGACGTTGAGGCGCGGCAGGGTCACGGAGACGCTGAGATCGGCCGCCGCCGCGGGGGTGGCGACGGCGCCGACGGCGACGCTGGCGAGGGCGAGGGGGAGTCTGCGCATGAACGGCCTCAGTGGATGAACAGCAGGGCGATGACGACGGGGACCAGGACGCCGAGCCCCAGGAGCGGCCAGGTCGAGGGCCGCTGGCGGGCGTGCATCCAGGCGAGGGCCAGGCCGGTGAGGGCGAAGACCCCGCAGGCGACGGCGAAGACGTCGATGAACCAGTACCAGACCGGTCCGGTGTTGCGGCCCTTGTGCAGGTCGTTGGCCCAGGCCACCCAGCCGCGGGTGGTGCGCTCGCGCAGGGCCTCGCCGGTGGCGCGGTCGATGGTCAGCCAGCCGTCGCCGCCGGGTTCGGGCAGGGCGACGTAGATCTCGTCGGCCGTGGTCTCGGTGGGGCGGCCGGCGATGGACGCCCCGAGCGCCTCCGCGGCCCAGCGGGCGACGGCGTCCGGGACCGGGTCGGTGGTGTCCCCGGGGAAGGCGGCGAGGCGCTCGAGCAGGGGCGCCGGCAGCTTGGCCGTGGTCTCGACCACCACCGGCTCCGCGGGAATCTGGGCGGCGTGGTTGAGGGTGATCCCGGTGACCGCGAACAGCAGCAGGCCGGCGAGGCTGACGGCGGCCGAGATCCAGTGCCACTGGTGCAGCTGCTTGAGCCAGAACGAGCGACGGGCGTTCAGGGCGGTCTTCGGCTTGATGGCGGGGGCGGCGGCGTCGGTCACGTCCGGCTTGTGCCGAACATGCGAACGATTTGCAATATCTGTTGTGCGGCGGTCAGCGCGAGAGGCGCAGGCCGGCCCGGAGCGTCCGCGGCGGACCGTAGCCGGCGACGCCGGACCCGGTCTCGGAAACCTCGACCTCCTCGTCGAACAGGTTGTCGGCGGCGAGATACAGGTCGACGCCGGGTCGCACGGTCCAGTCGGCGCGCACGGCGGCGGTGACGGCGCCCTCAAGCACCCGGCTGTTGAGGTCGTCCTCGTAGCGGTCGCTCTCCCAGCGCAGGTCGGCGGCGAGCGCCAGCCGGTCGGTCGCCCGCCAGTCGAGCCCGGCCACGGCGCTCCAGCGCGGAGCCTGGGCCGGACGCAGGCCGGTCAGTTGCGGGGCGGCGGCTCCACCGTCGACCTCGGCGTCCGTGAAGGCGGCGGCGGCGCGCAGCGACAGGGCGTCGGTCAGCTCGAAGCGGCCGTCGACCTCGAGGCCGGTCGCCTCGATCGTCCCGGCGTTGCGGCGCTGGCGGAGCACGCCGCCGGCCGGGACGAAGCCCGCCCGGGGGAAGGTCCCCGGCCCCTCGGCGATCGTGACGTTGACGATGGCGTCCTCGATCTCGTTGCGGAAAACCGTGGCGGAAAGCGACGCCCGCTCTCCGGTCCAGCTCCAGCCGGCCTCGACGCCGCGCAGCCGCTCGGGTTCGAGACCGGCGTCGGCCTCGGTGATGTCGTTGCCGACGCGGAAGGGGCGGTGCAGTTCGTTGAGGGTGGCGGGGCGGAAGCCGGTGTAGGCCGCGGCGCGCAGCGCGTGCCCGCCGCCGATGTCGCGGCGGGCGGCGAGGCGGGCGCTGACCACCTCGCCCGAGCGGTCGGGGTCGGCCTCGTCGAGCGTCGGCGCGCCGGTGGCGAGGTCGAATTCGCGACGGACGCCCTCGCTGTTGCTCCAGCGGTCGGCGCGCAGACCGCCGGCGACCAGCCACGGGCCGTGGGCCCACGATCCGTCGGCGTAGAGGCCGGCCACGGACGTCTCGCCGCCGGCGATGCGGCCGCGGGTGAAGCCGGCCCCGAGGTTGCGGAAGCGCTCGTGCGTCTCGCCCTCGGCCAGGCGGACGTCGGCGCCCAGCTCCCATTCGACGCGGGCGACGCCGCTGACGGTCACCCGGCGGAGGGCGGCGTTGGCGCCCCAGCCCACGGCGGGCGTCTCGAACTGGTGGTTGGCCGGCGTGGCGCTGGAACGATCGTCGGCCAGGGCCACGAAGACGTTGGCCAGGTCGCTTTCGCGCCGCCAGAGCTGCAGCCGCCAGCCGGGACGGTCGCCGTCGGGTCGGGCCGCGGCCGTGGCCGACAGCACATTTCCGCTGGCGCGGGCGCGGGAGTTCTCGACGCCGGAGCCGCGGTCCTCCTCGAAGGCGCCGGCGCGCAGGGACACGGTCGCCGGCCCCGCCGGCAGGTCGACGCGCAGGGCTGCGCTCCTCACCTCGAGGTCCAGCGGCGCGTCGGCGGCGCCGGCGGCCGGGCCGCGCACCGGGACGTAGCCGTCGCTGG
>Ga0154912_119_pt4 | contig 85265 bp, 88 predicted proteins | sample RifCSPhighO2_01_FD_105881 | JGI IMG/M metagenome (GOLD analysis project Ga0154912, IMG submission 105881) | Caulobacterales bacterium RIFCSPHIGHO2_01_FULL_70_19 | reverse complement strand
AACGGCCAACTCTCCGGCCGCGGCCCCCGCCACGCCCCCGCCGGCTCCGGCCATCGAGCCGGAACCGCTCGTTGTGGTGGCTCCGGAGCCGGCGACGCCGGCTGCACCGCCGCCGACCGCCGCGGAAAGACCGCCGGCGGATCCCGACGCGCCGATCACCACCCGGCCGCAGCCGCTGGACCAGCAGTAGTCAGCGCAGGGACAGGTAGCCGCGCTCGACCATGCGGCGCAGACCCTCGTAGGCTTCGGCCAGTTCCTCGTAGGCGGTTCGCGCCGCCGTCAGCCGGGCGATCTGGTCGACGGTGGACGGCGCGCCCGACTCGGACTGGCGCAATCCCTCCGCGACCCACTTGCCCCGCGCCGTGGCGGTCAGCACCGCCAGCCGCTGGAAGGCGGCGGCGTCGACCTTCGGCAGCATCTGGGCGATGACCTCGCGGTTGGCGACGAAGGCGGCGTAGTCGATCTGCTCGAGCAGGCCGCGCAGGCGTCGTTGCTCCTGAGGATCGGCGTCCTGCGGTTCGAAATGATCGCGCTGGCGCCGGAAGCCGCCGGTCTGGATGGTCGACATCGCGCCTCTCCCGAACACGAGTCCATGAAGCCTGCGCCGCGTCGATTAACGAGGGGTTGCGTCCTTCGGGCCGCCGAGATACTTAAGTGAATGCTTCAGCAACAGCCGCTTGATCTCGCCTTTCAGGCCCTGTCGGACCCGACCCGGCGCACGATGGTCGAGCGTCTGGCGCGCGGTCCCGCTTCGGTCAGCGAACTGGCCGAGCCGCTGCCGATGTCGATGTCGGCGGTGATGCAGCATCTGAAGGTGCTGGAGGGCGCCGGCCTGGTCGTCAGCGAGAAGGTCGGGCGGGTGCGAACCTGCCGGGTGGAGCCGCAGGCCCTGAGCGCCGCCGAACGCTGGCTGAACGACCGTCGCCGGTCGGTCGAGCGCAGCCTCGACCGGCTCGGCCTCTTCCTCGACCAGACGAAACCCGACACGGAGCCCCGCGAATGACCGCCCAGCTCGCCCACGGCATGTTCACGCTCGAGCGCCGCTACGACGCCTCGCCGCCGCGCGTCTTCCGCGCCTGGTCCGATCCCGACGCCTTCCGCCGGTGGTTCGTCGAAGCGCCGGGGGCGACGATCCTGGACTGGCGGCACGACCTGCGCATCGGCGCGCACGGCGGCGGCCGCTATCGCTTCGGCGGACCCGAAACGCCGGTCGGATTCAACGAGACGGTCTTCCTCGACCTCGTCGAGAACAGCCGGATCATCCTCGCCTACGTCATGGGCCGCGAGCTGGGCGACGGGCTGCGGCGGGACTCGGCCTCGCTGGCCACCGTCGAGCTGTTCCCGGACGGCGACGGCACCCGGCTGATCTACACCGAACAGGGCGCCTACTACGGCGACGACGGCAGCGCCCACGTCCCCCTGCGCAAGGAAGGCTGCGCCGAGATGCTGGAGAATCTGGCCCGGGAACTGGAGTCCCGGCGGTGACCGGCAAGGTGCGGGTGTCCAGCTACGCCGTCTCGATCGACGGCTTCGGCGCCGGGCCCCGGCAGAGCCTCGAGAACCCGCTGGGCGTCGGCGGGGAGCAGCTGCACCACTGGTTCTATCCGACCGACACCTTCCGCACGCAGTTCATCGGCGAGCGCGGCGAGACGGGGGTGGACGAGGGCTTCGCCAGCCGCAGCATGGCGAACGTCGGGGCCTGGATCCTCGGCCGCAACATGTTCGCCCACTCCCGCGGGCCGTGGCCGGACGACGACCCGTGGAAGGGTTGGTGGGGCGACGAACCGCCCTACCATTGCGACGTCTTCGTCCTGACGCATCATCCGTGCGCCTCGATCAGGATGCGGGGTGGCACGGTGTTCCACTTCGTCACCGACGGGCCGGGCGCGGCCCTGCAGCGGGCGCGGGAGGCCGCGGGCGACAGGGATGTGCGCATCGGCGGCGGCGCGGCGACCATCCGCCAGTACCTGCGCGCCGGCGACATCGACGAGATGCACGTGGCCGTCTCGCCGGTCCTGCTGGGCGCAGGCGAGCCGTTCTGGCAGGGCCTGGACCTCCCGGCCCTGGGCTACGAGGTGGCGGAATCGACAGCCGGCGAACGCGCCACCCACCTGCGCATCGTGCGAAAGGACGTCGGATGAGCTTCACCCTCTGGCACCATCCCTATTCCGGCTACGGGCAGAAGGCTTCGACGGCGGCCTACGAACTGGGCCTGCCGTTCGAGCTGCGCGTCGTGGACCACACGGACGAGGCGCTGATGACCGAGTTCCGGCGGGTGTCGCCCTTCGGCAAGATGCCGGCGCTGGTCGACGCCGCCGGCCGGGCCTTCTACGAATCCAGCGTCGTCATCGAATGGATGGATCGCCATGCCGGCGGTGGACAGCTCATCCCCGACGACCCCGAGGCGGCGCTGGAGACGCGGCTGGTGGACCGGGTGATCGACCACTACGTCGGCGGCCCGATGAACCGGATCGTGCAGGAGCGGTTCCGGCCGGCCGGCAGCCGCGATCCATTCGGGGCGGAGCAGGACGCACAGGTGCTCGCGCGCGCCTGGGACTGGCTGGAGGCGCGGCTGTCGGACGGGCGCGCCTGGGCGGCGGGGGAGACCTTCACCCTGGCGGATTGCGCCGGCGCGCCGCTGACCACCTACGCCCGGCGGCTGGTCCCGTTCGGCGACCGGCCCCGGCTGCGGGCGTGGCACGCGCGGCTGATGGCGCGGCCCTCCTTCGTCCGCGCGCTCGAGGACGCCGCGCCCTACGGCGACCTGATGCCGGCGCCGCCGGCCGAGGACTGACAGCGGCGGATCGCCGCGCCGGCTTGGCCGGAGCCTTCGACGTCCGTAGCTGTTCCGGGACCGGAGAAGGAGACGCCGATGCCGCTTCTGATGTGCCCGAACGACAACGCCGCCATGCAGACCCTCGAACGGGGCGGGGTCCAGTTCGACATGTGCCCGACCTGTCGCGGGGTCTGGCTGGACCGCGGCGAACTGGAGAAGCTGATGGAGGCGGCCACCGCCGAGGGGCGCGCCGCTGCGCCCCAGCCCGCGCCGCACGCCCAGCCTGCGCCGCAGCCGTATCCGCCGCAGCAGCCGGCGCCGCAGCCCTGGGGCCAGCAGGGGTATCGCGACGACCGTTACCGCGACGATCGCCGGCGCGACGACGACTACCGCTACAAGAAGAAGAAGCGGATGGACATCTTCGACATCTTCGACTGAGGCCGCTCAGGCGGCCAGGCCGGCCGCCTGCATCAGGCTGCGCAGGGGGGCCAGCGCTTCCGGCGCGGCCGAGAGCGCGGCGCGCGATTCGGGCGCGCGGAACAGCTTGACCGCCTCGGCCTTGGCCCGATCCGCGGCGGGCCCCAGCGGGGCCGTCTCTCCCGCGGCCAGACGCAGCAGGACGGCGAGCTTCTGCGGCAGCGGAGCCGGCGAGCGGACCAGCATGGCGACGATGCGGGCCTCGGCCTCGACGGCGCCGCCGACCGTGCCGATCGCCGCCACGATCTCGGTTTCGTCCCGTTCGGACAGGCCGCAGGCGCGGATGGAGCGCTGCAGACCGGCGAGCACGCCCAGCTTCTGCGCCGGCGTCTGCGGCCCGCCCGCGGCGCGCATCTCGGTCTCGAACCGCAGCGAACCGACGCAGGCCGACAGCCAGCGCGCCGCCGACCGCTTGTTGGCCGTGCCGGTGACGTTCTCGCACAGCCGGGTGAGGGCCTCGGCCTCGCACAGGACGGTGGTGCAGGACTTGACGTAGGCGGCCACGAAGTCGGCGGTGACCAGCGACTTCGAACGCTCGTTGAAGGCCGACTGCACCTCCTCCAGCGTCAGCAGGCGCCCGGCCGTGGCGGTCAGCGACATGGCGAGGGCGCGCAGGATGTCGATCTCCCCGGCGGCGTCGTTGGGGCGCAGCCGGCGCGGGCTCATCAGCTCGCGCAGCACCATCCGGGCGAGCGCGGCCGCGAGCAGGGGGAACTCGCCGGCCTGCAGCCGCACGCCGAGGCGGGCCGCGGGACCGTCCACCACCGGCACCTGAAGGGCCATCCTGGGGTCCTGGCGCACCAGCAGGTCGACTTCGCGCGGGGCGACCATGCGCACGACGGCGGCGAGGGAGGCGCCCTGGTCCAGGGACGGGCCCAGCACCTCCGCAAGGCTGGTGCGGGCGGCCAGCATTTCGCAGAGCAGTTGTTCGATCGCCACCAGCACCAGCGCGCGCGGCGGGCCTTCCATCGGCGCGCGTTCGGCGAGGTCCATCAGGCGCTCCAGCCGGGCCCGCCCGCCGCGGACGCCCTTCAGCGCGCCGGCGATCACCCCGCCCATGATGAAGGCGCGTTCCGGCTGCCCGTCCAGGCGGTGGGCGAGGTCGGCGAGGGAATGGTGGGCGAGGTCGGGGAAGCGGTTCCTGCGGCCGGCCGACACGAGCCGTTCGATGGCGGCGTCCGCCAGTCGCTGGTAATGGCGGACGAGGTCGTGGACCGGCTGGCCGACGGCCTGGCTCTCGGGCACCGCCACCTTCTGCACCGCGTGCTGCAGCTCGATGCCGGCCGCGTCGAGCTGTTCCGCCAGGTCGGGCCGGTGCAGAAGTTCGAACGCGGTGACGCCCTGGCGCTTCAGCCAGTCCTCGAGCACCCGGCCGATGGTCTCGCGCGCGGCCGCGACGTAGAGATCCTGCGGGCTGCCGCAGCGCGGGCCGGCCTGGTCGTCCGCGACGACGCGCTTGCGCGTCACCTCGGGCGCCCCGCGGGTCAGCACGGTGACGCTGTTGAACTCCATGGTGTCCGGATCAAGCGTCTCCTTGGTGACGCGAACCGCCGCCGCCCGGCTGTCGGCCAGCATGTCCTCGGCGGTCTGGATGGCGTGCGCCCGATCCTCCGTCGCCATCTGGAGGCTCCAGGGGGCCGGCGGGGTCTTGCGGATGTAGACTTCGTAGTGGACGGGGCCGGCCATGGGACGCTCATACTGATTGGAGCGCCCATCCTGCGGGTCAGACTTTAAGGTCGGGTTTCATTGCCAATCTGCGCCCGGCGGCCCATGTTTTCCGCCGTAATCTGACCGCGATCGCATAGAACGGTTACGCTTGCCGCGCGTTGCTGTGCGGACGACGAGCCTGCAAGGAGATCCCCTTGGCCAACATCACCCTGGTCGACGACGACGAGAACATCGTCGCTTCCGTCTCGCTGGCGCTGGAGAGCCATGGCCACAAGATCACGGCCTACCACGACGGGGCGTCGGGTCTCGAGGCGCTCGAGACCTCGCCGCCCGATCTGGCCATCCTCGACGTGAAGATGCCTCGCATGGACGGCATGGAGGTGCTGCGGCGGCTGCGCCAGACGTCCAACCTGCCGGTGATCATGCTGACCTCGAAGGACGAGGAGATCGACGAGATCCTCGGCTTCAACCTCGGCGCGGACGACTACATCCACAAGCCGTTCAGCCAGCGGCTGCTGATCGAGCGGGTCAAGGCCCTGCTGCGGCGGACAGGCGCCGATGGCGGCGAGGCGGAGCCGTCCAGCGAGAATTCGAACAAGGCGATCAAGCGCGGCAAGCTGACCATGGACCCGGCCCGGCACGAGTGCACCTGGGACGGCAAGCCGGTGAAGCTGACCGTCACGGAGTTCCTGCTGCTGCAGGCGCTGGCCCAGCGGCCCGGCTTCGTGAAGAGCCGCGACAACCTGATGGACGCCGCCTACGACGACCAGGTCTATGTCGACGACCGCACCATCGACAGCCACGTCAAGCGCATGCGCAAGAAGTTCCGGGTCGTCGATCCCGAGTTCGACGCGATCGAGACCCTGTATGGCGTCGGATACCGTTACCGCGAGAGCTGAGCCGGCCGAAGCGGCCGGGGACGCCCGCCCCCGCCGGCTCCGGCGGTTCGGGGGCTCGCGCCTCGGCGGCCTGATTCTGGCTCTCAACCTCGTCAGCCTGCTGATTCTGTTCATCGGCGCCCTGCTGCTCAACGAATGGAGCCGGGGCCTCATCGAGGCGCGGCAGGAGACGCTGACCGCCCAGGGCGAGCTGCTGGTGCGGGTGCTGGGCGAGCCCCAGATCGGCGTCACCCGCGGCGAGCCGGTCTCCCTCGACCCCATCGAGGCCAGCCGGTGGCTGCGCGACAACTTCATTCCGGAGGGTCAGCGGGCGCGCCTGTTCGACGTCGACGGCATTCCGCTGGCCGACAGCTACGAGGTGACGGAGGCCATTCCCGGGGGGCCGCTTCCCCCGGCCCGGCCGGCCGGCTCGCCCGCCCCGGCCGCCGATCCGGACGAGGCGGGCCGTCAGACCCGGGCGCTGCAGCAGGCCCGGGCCGAGCTGGCGGCGGAGGTGGACGGCGCCTTGGGCGGCCAGCCGCAGGCGGGCATCCGGATGTCGGAGACCGGCGACCAGGTGGTCTCGGTGTCCATTCCGGTCCGTCACGTCGAACAGGTGCTCGGCGTCCTGACGCTGGAGGCGGGCGACGTGAACGAAACCCTCGCCGCCCAGCGCCGCGCCCTGATGCCGTTCGCCCTGGTCGCCCTGGGCGTGAACCTGCTGGGCTCGCTGCTGATGCACATGTTCGTGGCCCGGCCGGTGATGCGGCTGTCGGCGGCGGCAGACGAGGTGCGCCTGCAGCGCGCCCGCGCCATCTCCCTGCCCGATCTGGAGAGCCGCAAGGACGAGATCGGCGACCTGGCGCGGTCGCTCGAGACAATGACGGCGGCCCTGTCCGACCGCATGGACGCCATCGAGGCGTTCGCCGCCGACGTCGCCCACGAGATCAAGAACCCGCTGACCTCGATCCGCTCGGCGCTGGAGACCCTGCCGCTGGTCCGGACCGATGCTCAGCGCGAGAAGCTCACCACCCTGCTGCAGCAGGACGTGCGGCGGCTCGACCGGCTGATCACCGACATCTCGAACGCCTCGCGCCTCGACGCCGAACTCAACCGCGATCGCCCCCGGCCCATCGACCTGACCGTGCTGCTGAGCGAAATTGTCGGGGTCTACGAGGCCGGCCGCAAGCCCGGCGAGGCGCGGGTGGTGTTCGATCCGCCGGCGGGCGGCCACGCCGTCGTCGTCGGCCGCGACGGACCCCTCGGCCAGGTGTTCCGCAACCTGATCGACAACGCCCGCTCCTTCAGCCCCGCCGACGGCGTGGTCCGGGTGACGCTGGCGCGCGACGACCTCGACGGCGCCCGTCCGGTGCGGGTGCGGGTCGACGACGACGGTCCGGGCATCCCCCCGGAGAACCTCGAGACGGTGTTCGAGCGCTTCTACACGTCCCGGCCGCGCGGGACCGCCTTCGGAACCAATTCGGGGCTCGGCCTGTCGATCGTGCGCCAGATTGTCGAAGCCCACGGCGGCCGGGTCTGGGCGGCGAACCGGACGGAGGCCGACGGCGGCGTGGCCGGCGCGCGTCTGGAGGTGGCGCTGCCCGCCGCCCCGCCAGGACGGCGGCCGTGACCCAAGCATCGCAGCCGTTTCACGCCACCGCCGTGGCCGACCGGAGCGGCGGCGCGGGCTGGCGCGCGGCCCTGCTGTGCGGACCGCCCGGCGCGGGCAAGAGCGACCTGGCGTTGCGCCTGACCGGCCGCGGCTGGCGGCTGGTCGGCGACGACTACCTGCATCTGTTCGCCTCGGGGGGCGCGCTCTACGCCCGCGCCCCCGGAACCATCGCCGGCAGAATGGAGATCCGCGGCCTCGGGATCGCGCCCGCCGCCGCCCTCGGACTCGCCCGCGTCGCGCTTGTGGTCCAGCTGGTTCACGGGCCCGTGGAGCGCATGCCCGAGCCGGCCGTGCGCACCTTCGACGGCGTCGCCGTGCCCTTGCTGGAGCTGGACCCGCGGGAGGCCTCGGCGGTCGAAAAGGTCGCGGCCGCGCTGGTCCGGCTTTAACACCGCGACGGTTTGGGCTATTCCGCGCGGCTTGGTCCGCCCACGGGCGACCGGACGCGGGGCGCGAGTCTTGGTGAAGCCTTCATGATCGGGCTGGTGATCGTCACCCACGGGGGACTGGCCTCGGAATTCCTTTCGGCCATGGAGCACGTGGTGGGGCCCCAGCGCGGGGTCGCGGCCATCTGCATCGGTCCCGAGGACGATATGGAGCGCCGCCGGCGCGACATCGTCGACGCCGCCCACGCCGTCGACGACGGGGACGGCGTGATCCTGCTGACCGACATGTTCGGCGGCACGCCGTCGAACCTGGCCATCTCGGTGATGGAGGAGACGCACGCCGAGGTCATCGCCGGCCTGAACCTGCCCATGCTGATCAAGCTGGCCAGCGTGCGCGGGCGCGAGCCGCTGGACGTCTGCGTGGCCCATGCCCAGGACGCCGGCCGCAAGTACATCTCGGTGGCCAGCTGGGTGCTGCAGGGGGAGAAATGACCGGCGTCGCCGCGGAGAAGGCCACGGCCGTCGTCGGCATCTGCAACCAGCGCGGCCTGCACGCCCGGGCCTCGGCCAAGTTCGTCAAGCTGGCCTCGACCTTCGAGAGCGAGATCCGGGTGACCCGCGACGGCGTCACCGTGAACGCGCTCTCGATCATGGGCCTGCTGATGCTGGGCGCCGGCAACGGCTGCGACGTCCACATCGAGGCCGAGGGGCCCGACGCGCCGGCGGCCGTCGCGGCGCTGGCCGACCTGGTGAACCGCCGCTTCGACGAGGATCAGTAGGGGGCGAGGGACCGAAGGAGCGCCTCCCCCGCCAGGGCTGCGGAGGGCATCCAGCTTCGCGCTGTCGGACCTGTCCTGCGAAGCGCGTCAGCGCGAAGCAGGATGGTGGAGCCGAGGGGAGTCGAACCCCTGACCTCGTCATTGCGAACGACGCGCTCTACCAACTGAGCTACGGCCCCGTTTCCGGGTTCAGGCGAGGGCGCGACATAGGGGCGGGGCGTCGGTCCTGTCAACGGGCTTGCCGCGGAATCCGGCGTGCGAGGCGCGAATCCTTGGAGAGCGCAGCCGTACGCGTTAGAAGCGGCCAAACCTCGGAGTTCCGTGCATGGGTTACGCCCTCGTCTGGCTGGTCGACATCATCCTCTCGCTGATGGTCTGGGCGATCATCGCCGCCGCCATCCTCAGCTGGCTGTTCGCCTTCGACGTCGTCAACCACCGCAACCGGTTCGTCAGCCAGGTGGCGACCTTCCTCGACGCCGTGACCGGGCCGATCCTGGCCCCGTTCCGCCGGGTCATTCCGACCCTGGGCGGCATCGACATCTCGCCGATCGTCGCCATCCTGGTGATCCAGTTCCTGAAGATCCTCTTCATGCGGACCAGCGCCCCCTTCCTGATCTCGGTGCTCGGCTAGCCGCGTCCCCGGCGCCACGGCGGCCGCGCATCCGGCGGCGGCGCGGCGGTCCCCGCTTTGCACGCCTCGGGCGGGCGGCCTAAGGTGGCGACCACGGGGCCGAGGGGCCCGGCAGACATCCGGACTTCATGACCACGATCAAGACAGTCGCCATCGTCGGCGCGGGCCAGATGGGCGCCGGCATCGCCCAGACCGTGGCGACCGGCGGCTACGACGTCCTCCTCTACGACGCCGCCGCCGAGCGCCCGCCGCAGGCGCTGGCGGCGATCGCCGCCAGCCTCGCCCGGCAGGTGGGCCGCGACCTGCTCCCGCAGGCGGCCGCGGACGCCGCGCTGGCCCGCATCCGCCCGGCGGCGTCGCTGGCGGAGGCCGCCCGGGCCGACCTGATCATCGAGGCGGCCGTCGAGGACGAGGCGGTCAAGAAGTCCATCCTGGCCGAGCTCACGCCGCTGCTGGGGCCCGACACCCTGCTGGCCTCGAACACCTCCTCGATCTCCATCACCCGGCTGGCCTCGGCCACCGACCGCCCCGACCGCTTCATCGGCCTGCACTTCATGAAGCCGGCGCCGGTGATGAAGCTGGTCGAGATCGTGCGCGGCATCGCCACCTCGGCCAGCACCTACGAGACGGCCGTGGCCTTCGCCGAGTCGCTGGGCAAGACCACGACCAACGCCGAGGACTTTCCCGCCTTCATCGTCAACCGCATCCTGGTGCCGATGATCAACGAGGCCATCTACACCCTGTACGAGGGCGTCGGGAACGTGGCCTCGATCGACAAGGCGCTGAAGCTCGGCGCCAATCACCCGATGGGACCGCTGGAGCTGGCCGATTTCATGGGCCTGGACGTCGTCCTGGCGATCATGAACGTGCTCTACGACGGACTGGCCGACAGCAAGTACCGCCCCTGTCCGCTGCTGGTGAAATATGTCGAGGCCGGCTGGCTGGGCCGCAAGTCGGGCCGTGGCTTCTACGACTACTCCGGCGACACGCCGGCGCCGACGCGATGATCCGCCGTCTGGAGACGCCGGAGGACTTCCCCGGCCAGCAGCGCGTGATCTGGCGGCGCGAGCCGCAGCGCCTCGTCCTCGCGGCCGTCGCCGGAGCCCTGTGGCCGCCGATGGTGCTGACCCTGCTGATCTGGCCGCCGAGGAACTGGCTGCCCGGGCTGGAGATGGACTGGCGCCTGACCGTGCTGATCGTCGGGGCCGTGGCGGTGCCGGTCGGCCTGTGGCTGCTGGCCCGCGAGCTAGAGCGGACGGGGCGTCCGTCAACCCGACTGGGCGTGGTCTGGCGCTTCATGTTCTACGGCGGCCTGCTGGCCGTGGCGCTCGGCGCGGTGCTCGCCCTCGTGCAGGCCGTCCAGCAGTGGCTCAGCGCCGCCAGCCTGGGCGAAGGTCTCGGCGGCAGTGAAACCTCGCTGCTCATCTACGGCGTCGGAGGCCTGCCGTTCGCCGTCCTGATCGGCGTCGCCTACGCCCTGTGGTCGGGCCTGTGCGTCGCCTTCATCGCCTTCTCGCCGCAGCCGGAAGTTCGGGACCGGCTGGGGGTCCTGCGCGGCCCCGCCGGAGAGTGAGAGCCGCCTGACGGCGAATTCACTTGGGCGGCGCGTCCGGCGGCGCCACTCTGCCGTGCGCCAGAAGGGGGGACATCATGGCCGCCGTCGAACTCGCGCCCGCCGCCCGGCCTGCGGACGCCGCCCTGGGCCCGGTCCGCCCGAAGGACCGCATCCACAACCTCGACATGCTGCGCGGCTGGGCGATCCTCGGGATTCTCGCCGTCAACGCCGTCTCGTTCGGCTGGCCGGCGGAGGTGCTGATGGCGGAGGCGGCGCCGCCCGTCGACCTGTCGCAAGCGGACCGGATCGGGCGCTGGGTCACGGACGTCTTCTTCGCCGACAAGTTCCGCACCCTGTTCACCATGCTGTTCGGGGTCTCGATCTTCCTCGTCGGCGGCGAGAGGCACGACCAGGCGCGGGGACCCGTGCTGACGCGCCGATTGCTCTGGCTGGGGGTGTTCGGCCTGCTGCACGGCGCCCTGCTGTGGTACGGCGACATCCTGCTGCACTACGCCTACTGCGGCCTGATCATGATGATGTTCCGCTCGTGGACGGCGCGGCGGCTGCTGTGGGTCGGCGGCGGGCTGACCCTGCTGTGGGGACTGGTCGCCACCCTGGGCTCGTGGGGCATGGCGAACCTGCCGCCGGACTTCGCCGCGCGGATGGCCGCGGAGGGGCCGGCCTCCGATCCGGCGACGATCGCGGCCACGGTCGAGCTGTACCGCAGCGGCTGGCCGGCGGGGCTGATCGAGAACCTGAAGGACTGGGCCCTGCTCCAGCTGATGGCCAGCCCCTTCCTGATACCGGTCTCCGTGCCGCTGATGATGCTGGGGCTGGGCCTGTTCAAGTCCGGCTACCTGTCCGGGCGGGCGCCCCTGTGGACCTACGCCCTGACGATCGCGCTCGGCGGCGCCAACCTCGTCGCCTTCGCCGTGTGGGGCTGGCAGGACATGACGGCCGGCGAGGACGCCGATCCGACCCGTGGGCTGGCCGCCGCCGCCGGCGGCATGGCTCCGCTGATCACCCTGCTCTACGTCAGCATCCTCGTCCTGCTGGTGCGCTTCGGGCTGAAGCCGCTGACCGCATGGCTGGTCCCGGTGGGGCGGATGGCCTTCACCAACTATCTGAGCCAGACCTTGATCATGGTCACCCTCTACTATGCGCCCTGGGGGCCGATGTGGTTCGGCACGCACGGCCCGGCCGAGATGTGGATGGTGGTCGGGGCCGTGTGGGCGGCGCAGCTGGTCTGGTCGCCGCTGTGGCTGTCGGTGTTCCAGATGGGGCCGCTGGAGTGGCTGTGGCGCTGCCTGACCTACGGCCGGGTGGTGCCGATCCGGAAGCCCGCGACCGCCTGATCGTTGCCCGGCGGCGGGCGATGGCTTAAGCGCGCGGCATGACCGACGCCGCCGCCGCCCGCCCCGAAGCCCGCAACCCGAGAGGGTTCGCCGACCGCCGCGGCCGCGACCTTGTGGCCGAGCGCCGCCTCGTCCAGCGGGTCTCGGCCGTCTACGAACGCTGGGGGTTCGAGCCGCTGGAGACGGGGGCGTTCGAATACGCCGACGCCCTGGGCAAGTTCCTGCCCGACGCCGACCGGCCGAACGAGGGCGTCTTCGCCCTGCAGGACGACGACGACCAGTGGATGGCCCTGCGCTACGACCTGACGGCGCCGCTGGCCCGGTTCGCGGCGCAGAACTGGGAGACCCTGCCCAAGCCGTTCCGCCGCTACGCCTTCGGACCGGTGTGGCGCAACGAGAAGCCGGGCCCCGGCCGCTTCCGCGAGTTCGTCCAGTGCGACGCCGACACCGTGGGGTCGGACCGCCCCGAGGCCGACGCCGAAATCATCGCCATGGCCTGTGAGGGCTTGCAGGCCGCGGGCCTGGCGGCCGGACAGGCCGTCATCCGCGTCTCGAACCGCAAGCTGTTCGACGGCCTGTTCGAGGCCGGCGGGGTGACCGATCCGGTGCAGAGGCTGACTGCGCTCAGGGCAATCGACAAGTTCGACCGGCTGGGCTGGGAGGGCGTCGCCGCCCTGCTGGGCGAGGGCCGGCTGGACGAGTCCGGCGACTACACGAAGGGGGCCGACCTGCCGCTGGGCGTCGCCGCCACCATCGAGGCCTTCCTGGCCTCGGCCGGGGACGCCGGCCTGTCGCGCGCGGCCACCCTTGAGGCCGTGGCGCGCGCGGGCGGCCTCGGCGCGGTCGGCGGGGCGGCGCTGCAGGAGCTGGCGGCCATCGACAGCGCGCTGGCCGCCATGCGGGTGGACGAGGCGGCGGTGCGCTTCGATCCCACCATCGTGCGCGGGCTCGAGTACTACACCGGCGCGGTGTTCGAAGCCGAACTGCTGCTGGACACGACCGACGAGCGGGGGCGGACGGTGCGCTTCGGCTCGATCGGCGGGGGCGGACGCTACGACGATCTGGTGGCCCGCTTCACCGGCGAGCGCCTCCCCGCGACCGGCTTTTCGTTCGGCGTCTCCCGCCTCGCCTCCGCCCTGCGGGCCGCCGGCCGCGGCGGCGAGGACGCGGTCCGGGGGCCGGTGGTGGTGATCGTCTTCTCGGACGCCGACATGCAGCACTACCTCGACGCCGTTTCGGAGCTTCGAAACGCGGGCGTCGCGGCCGAGCTCTACCTCGGGCGGGCCGGGATGAAGGCGCAGATGAAGTACGCCGACCGGCGCGGAGCGCCGGCGGCCGTGATCCTCGGCGGCGACGAGATTTCGGCCGGCGAGGTCACGATCAAGGACCTCGACGCGGGCCGGGCGCTGGCCGCCGGCGTCGCCGACAACGAGGCCTGGAAGGCGGAGCGTCCGGGGCAGCGCCGCGTCCCGCGGGGAGAGCTCGTCGCGACCGTGCGCGGCATCGTCGAGGCGGCGCGCACAGCTTCGTGAGTTATCATTGATAACAAAGGAAAACCCGGCGGGCCGGCGGACCAGTCGATTGACTTGAGCCGGAATTTGTCGTCTTTCTGTCGCCACTCGGGAAGCGCAGCGTTTCGGCGCCGCAGCCGCCCGGAGGCGTTTCGGGGAGGAAACGTCCGCTCCTCAGAGAGCGAAAGAAAGCCCGCCGCGATGTATCCCCCGCGGCGGGCTTTTTTGCGCCCTGAATCCATCGGACGGCAGGCGCGGGCGGCGAGCCGCCGCGGACCGGTCGACGGCGGCCTGAAAGGCGAAAGGGCCGGAGCGTCGCCGCTCCGGCCCTCCCTGCGTCAGGCTTTCGCCCTTACCAGATGCGCACGCGCTCTTCCGGCGGCAGGTAGTACTTGTCGCCCGGCTGGACGTCGAAGGCGTCGTACCAGGCGTCGATGTTGCGCAGCGGGCCGATGACGCGGAACTCGGCCGGGCTGTGCGGATCGGTGGCGATCTGCTGCTTCAGCGCGTCCTCGCGGTACTTCGACTGCCACACCTGGGCCCAGCCGTAGAAGAAGCGCTGGTCGCCGGTCAGGCCGTCGATCACCGGGGCCGGCTGGCCGTTCAGCGACAGGTGGTAGGCCTCGAGGCCCACCGCCGTGCCGGCGGCGTCGCCGATGTTCTCGCCCATGGTCAGGCCGCCCTGGACGTTGAAGCCCGGGATCGGCTCGAACTGGTCGTACTGGGCGCCCAGCCGCTCGGTCAGGGCGTCGAAGCGCGCCTTGTCCTCGGGGGTCCACCAGTTGCGCAGCACCCCGTCGCCGTCGGATTTGGAGCCCTGGTCGTCGAAGCCGTGGCCGATCTCGTGGCCGATCACCCCGCCGATGCCGCCGTAGTTGACGGCCGGGTCCGCGTCGGGATCGAAGAACGGCGGCTGCAGGATGGCGGCCGGGAAGACGATCTCGTTGTTGGCCGAGTTGTAGTAGGCGTTGACCGTCTGCGGGAACATGCCCCACTCGTCCTTGTCGACGGGGTCGTTCAGCCGGTTGAGCCGGTAGTTCCACTGGAAGAGGCCGGCCCGCTCGGCGTTGCCGAACAGGTCGTCGGCGCGGATCTCGAGATCCGAATAGTCACGCCACTTGTTCGGGTAGCCGATCTTGACGGTGAACTTGGCCAGCTTGTCCTGGGCGGCGGCCTTGGTGGCGTCGCTCATCCAGTCGTAGGTGTTGATCCGGTTGGAGAGTGCGGTGCGCAGGTTGGCGACCAGCTCCTCCATCTTGGCCTTGGACTCGGCCGGGAAATACTCGGCCACGTACTGGCGGCCGATGGCCTCGCCCAGCATGCCTTCAGCGAAGCTGATGGCCCGCTTGTCGCGGCTGCGCTGGGCCGGCTGGCCCTGCAGGTCGCGCGAGCGGAACTCCCACTGGGCGTCCGCGAACCGCTTCGACAGCAGGCCCGCGGCGTCGTCGGTGGTGTGGAAGGCCTGCCAGGCCTGGATCACCTCGACCGGCGTCTCCGCGTAGATCTCCGCCATCTTCGGCATCGCCGTGTCCTGGCGCACGATCAGGCGCGGCACGTCGCCGACGCCGACGGCGTCGTAGTAGGCCTGCCACGGGAAGCCGGGCGCCTCCGAGGCCAGCTGGGCGATGGTGTACTCGTTGTAGGTCTCGTCGCGGTTGCGGTTCTGGATCGGGGTCCAGTGCGCCTCGGCGATGCGCGTCTCGAAGGCGAGGATGGCGTCGGCGTTGGCGGCGGGATCGTCCCAGCCGATCATCTCCAGCATGCGCTCGATGTAGGCCCGGTACAGCGCCTTCTTCTCGGCCCAGCGCTCTTCCAGGTAGTAGTCGCGGTTCGGCAGGCCGATGCCCGACTGGCCGGTCGAGACGACGTAGCGGGTCGGCGCCTTCTGGTCGATGGTGATGCCGGTGCCGAAGAGCGATCCACCGAAGCGGCCCTGGATCTCGCCCATGTAGACCGCCAGCTTTTCGTGGCTGTCCGCGGCGCGGATGGCGGCGAGGTAGGGCTGCAGCGGCTGGGCGTCGAGCGCCTCGATCCGCGCCTCATCCATGTAGGCGCGGTAGGCGTCGGCGATCTTGGCCTCGTCGGAGCCTGCGGCGAGGTCGGTGCGGGCGACCAGCCCCTCGATCATCGCCTTCAGGCGGTTGTCCGACAGTTCGCGCAGCAGGGCGAAGCTGCCGTAGGAGGTGCGGTCCGACGGGATCTGCATCCGGTCGAGGGCGGCGCCGTTCGCGTGGCGGAAGAAGCTTTCACCCGGATCGACGGAGGTGTCGCGCCCGGCGAGGTCGAAGCCCCAGGTGCCGTAACTCGGCGCTTCCGTGCCCTGCCATCCCGTCACCGTCGCGCCGGGTTCGCTGGTCTGGAAGAGCTCGAAGACCGTGCAGGCCTCGTCGATGCAGGCGTGGTCGTGATCCTGGGCCAGCGCGCCCGAGGCGGGCAGCAGCAGGGCGCCCAGAGCGGCGCCGATCAGCAATTTCTTCATGTGTCCCTCGACTTCGCGTCCCTCCGGGGGAGCGTCGGGCGGGACCCTACGCCCCGCAGGGACGCTGTCGTCTGAAATTTTTGTCATGAACCCCGGCGGGAAAACACGGCTGCGGAAGCGCGGCCCCTTGGCGATGGCGCCGGCAGCCGGGATAGTGGGCCGGCGAGGAGAACGGATGCACGGCGACGCGGGCGGCGACTACAGGGATCTGGTGGTCTTTCTGGCCGCGGCGGGCGTTGTGGTGCCGCTGTTCAGCCGCTTCAGGATCAGCCCGGTGCTGGGCTTCCTCGCGGCCGGCGTGCTGCTGGGCCCGGACGGGCTGGCGCGTTTCGCCGACGTGGCGCCCTGGCTGTCCTGGATCACCATTTCCGACGCCGCCCAGCTGCGCTCGCTGTCGGAGCTGGGGGTTGCCTTTCTCCTGTTCATGATCGGACTGGAGCTGTCGTGGGAGCGGCTCAAGGCCATGCGCCGGCTGGTGTTCGGCCTCGGCCTCACCCAGGTGGCGGTCTGCGCCGTCGGCCTCGCCGCCGTGTTCATGCTGATGGGGCAGCCGCTCGTCTCCGCGGCGGTGCTCGGGATGGGCCTGGCCCTGTCCTCCACCGCCGTGGTGATGCCGGTGATGGCCGAACGTGGCCGCCTGACGGCCCCGGCCGGCCGCTCCACCTTCGCCGTTCTTCTCGCCCAGGATCTGGCGGTCGCCCCCATCCTGATCACCGTCACCGTGCTGGCGGCGCTCGCCCAGAGCGTGGCCGGCGGCGGCGAGTTCGATCCCTCGGTCCTGCGGCCGGCGCTGCTCACCCTGATCCCGGCCGCCGTCGGCCTGGCCCTGCTTGTCGGGCTCGGCCGGCTGGTCCTGCGGCCCATGTTCCGCTCGGTGGCCCGCTCGCGCAGCCGCGGGCAGGGCGGGGAGCTGTTCGTCGCCGCCAGTCTGCTGGTGGTCGTCGGGGCCGGCGTCGCGGCGCAGGCGGCCGGCCTCTCGATGGGCCTCGGCGCCCTGGTCGCCGGCCTGCTGCTGGCCGAGACGGAGTTCCGCCGCGAGGTCGAGCTGGCCATCGACCCGTTCAAGGGCCTGCTGCTGGGCGTCTTCTTCGTCGGCGTCGGGATCGGCCTCGATCTGGATGCGGTCGCCGCCGATCCGCTCGCGGTGTTCGGCCTCGCGGCGTTGATGACGGCGCTGAAGGCGGCGCTGATCTACGCGACGGCGCGGCTGTGGCGGATCCGCAACCGGACGGCGATGGAGGCGGCGCTGATGCTCGCCCCGGCCGGAGAGTTCGCGTTCGTCATCCTCGGCGCTGGCCTGGTTGAGGGCATCGCGTCCCCGACCTTCACCGGCACCGTCATGCTCGCCGCCACGATCAGCATCTTCACCATCCCGCTGATGGGCGCGCTGGCGTCGCGGCTGCTGCGGGAGCCGGCCCCCACGCCCGACCTGCCGGCGGAGGCGTTCGAGCCCGTCGCCGGCCACGGGCAGGTGCTGGTGGTCGGCTTCGGCCGGGTGGGGCGGCTGGTCGGCGAGCTGCTGAGCGAGCACGGCCAGTCGTTCCTGGCGCTCGACTCGAACGCCTCGACCGTCGGCAAGGGGCGGGCCGAGGGCGCCAATGTCTTCTATGGCGACGCCGCCCGTCCCGAGCTGCTGCGCCTGTGCGGAATCGACACCGCCCGCGCCCTCGTCGTCACCATGGACGCGCCCACCAAGGTCGACGAGGTGGTGGCCGCCGCCCGGGCGCTGCGTCCCGACCTCAGCATCATCGCCCGCGCCCGCGACTCGCGCCACGCCGAACGCCTCTATGGCCTGGGCGCGACCGACGCGGTGCCCGAGACCACCGAGGCGAGCCTGCAGCTGGCCGAGAACACCCTGGTGGACCTCGGCGTGCCCATGGGTCTGGTGCTCGCCTCGATCCACGACCGGCGCGATCGCTTCCGCAAGATGTTCCAGGACGCCATGCCGAAGGGCGATGCGCCGCGGGCTCCGCGGGCGCTGCGCACCACCCTGCGACGGTGAGCCGCAGCGGGCCCGTACGTTAACCGTGGCCTGTTGTCGCCCGTTAACCCGCGCACCCCATTTTGGTCATCGTTGCGTGATGAGTGCCAGCCCTCGCCGGCCTGTCGGAGATCTCCGACGGCGCTCTCCGGAGCATCTGATTCCTTAGCATCGCTTCGGCGTTTTCTTTCTGTCGGCGGCCGTCGATCGCCGCTTAGTCGAGTACCGATTTCATGCGAGACATCGCCCAAACCTCCGCCCTCGACACCTCCGAGACCGAGGCTGAAGCTCCCCGTCTGAACCGCCGCCAGGCCGCCAAGGTGCGGACCCGTCAGAAGGTCCTCGACGCCGCCCGCGCGCTCTTCGCCGAGCGGGGCTACGAGCCCGCCACCATCCGTGACATCGCCCGGGGCGCGGGCATGTCGACCGGCGCGGTGTTCGCCAACTTCCAGGACAAGGCCGAGCTGTTCGAGGCCGTCCTGACCGAGGACCTGGCCCGTCTGGCCGAAACGCTCCGGGCCGCCGCCGCGGGCGAGAGCACGGTGCGCGGCCGCGTGCTGGCGGCGCTGACGGCCGCCTACCACGGCACGCTCGAGCAACTGCCGCTGGTGCAGGCCGTGGTGGCCCGCTCGTGGTTCCAGCCGGTGGCCGCCGAGATGCGGATGCGCGAGGCGGTCCGGCCGGTGGTCGAGGTGGTCGCCGAGGCGCTGCAGGCCGGCGTGCGGGAAGGCGATCTGCGCCAGGACGCGGACGTGCGTCTGCTCGCCGAAGTGATCTATGCGGCCTTCCTGTCGAACTACCGTCGCGCCGCCTACGACGGCTGGAGCATGGAACAGCTGGACGCCCAGCTGCAGAAGCAGGTGGACGTGGTCCTCGCCGGAGCGCTGGCCCGGCAGTGACGCGGACCGCGCTGCGCTGAATCTTCCGAAGGCCGCGACCCGCGTCGCGGCCTTCAGCTTTTCCAGCGCAGGGTCACCGGCTGGACCGGATTGACGAAGGGGCGACCCTCGGCGCGGCTCTTCATCCACTCGCGCTTGAGCTGCTGGTACCATTTGGCCTGCCGGTCGGCGTCGTCGATCCAGATCAGGGCGGGGTCGTAGCGCAGGCCCTCGTTCTGAAGGTTCACCATGCCGCCGTCCTGCTTGAGGAAGGCGACCACGCCCAGCCGCAGGAACGGCCGGGCCAGGGCGAAGACCCAGTGATCCGACCAGAAGATCTGGGTGATGCGGGTGCGGGTCGAGGTGATCGGGGTCAGGCAGGTCAGGGCCAGCACCTGCTTCTCGCCCACCTGGATGTGCTCCCAGCGGTACCCGGGCAGGCGGAAGGTGATCTCCGTCGCCGGCGCCCCGCCGAGAATCCGGTAGAGCCGGCTGTTCGACGACGGCGCGTGGCGGACCATGGCGAAGCCGTGCTCGCGCGGCTCGAAGGCCTTGGCCTTCTCGTGCATCGAATGCTCCGAGCGCCACCACCACTGCTGATGCACGAAGGGGCCGTGGGCGGGGTCCATGAGCCCGATCACGGCGTGATCGATGTGGCTGTCGAACTCCATCCACTCGACCAGCCTGGCGCCGCCCCCGACGACGCCGGGGAACTGCGGCGGCTCATGGTCGGGCTCATCCGCGCCGCGCGGGTCCGAACCCATCCAGATGAACACCAGCCCCTGGCTCTCGCGCACCGGATAGCGCCGCACACGGATGCGGTCGGTCTCGAAGGCCTGGGATTCGACCAGCGACGGGATGGCGGCGCAGCCGCCGTCGGGGCGGAAGCGCCACCCGTGGTAGGGGCACTCGATGGTCTCGCCCTCGCCCTTGTCGACGATGCGGCCCGCCGAAAGCGGCGCCGCACGGTGCGGGCAGATGTCGCGCAGGGCGAAGACCTCGCCCGACCGCGTGCGCCCGATCAGCACCGGCTCGTCCAGCAGTTCGTGCCGCTTCAGGGAGCCCGGCGCCACGTCGCGCGAGAGGGCGACGAAGTACCAGGCGTCGAGGACGAATCCCTTCCCGAAGGGGGCCGGCGGCGGTGTGCGCGCTTCTCGGGCGGCGACGGGAGCAGTGTCGGGCGGCGTCATGGCTGCTATTCTAGGCGAGCCGCCGGGGCCGCCGCCAGTCGCTGATGTCGAGTCTGGAAAAAGCACTTTACAACACAAAGTATCCCGGATATCGGCGTTGTGACGCAGATGGAGAGGTCTCCCCGATGAACACCACCCTGACGGCCGTTCTGGCCGCCGCCGCCCTGACCGCCACGCCGGCCCTGGCCCAGGACCCCCACGCCGCCCACGCGGCGCACGCCGCTCAGGGCCACGACGCCCCCGCCGCGCCCCAGGGTCACGGGGACCACGGCCACGCCCACGCCCCGTTCGAATCGGGCCGCTTCCACGTCCGCGTCGACGGACCGGAGCACCCGGTCGGCGACGTGATCCTCGTCCCCGGCCTGACCTCCTCGCCGGAGGTCTGGGAAGGGCTGACCGAGACGCTCAAGGGGCGCTACCGGGTCCACCGGGTGCATGTGCAGGGCTTCGCCGGCGCGCCCGCCGAGGACAACGCCACGGGCCCGGTCTCCGCGCCGGTGGCCGAGGATCTGGCCCGCTACATCGCCGAGCAGGGTCTGGAGAAGCCGGCGGTGATCGGCCACTCGATGGGCGGGACCATCGCCATGATGCTGGCGGCGCGTCACCCCGACAGCGTCGGCAAGCTGATGGTCGTGGACATGGTGCCGTTCATGGGCGCGATGTTCGGCGGGCCGGGCGCCACGGCCGAGAGCGTCGCCCCCGTCGCCGACCAGATCCACGCCGGCATGGCGAATGGGCCGCGCGAGGCCTACAACGCCCAGGCGACCGCCTCGATCAACGGGATGATCAACACGGAATCGCTGCGCGCCGGTCCGATCCGGGACATGGAGACGAGCGACCAGAAGGTGGCGGCCGCGGCGTTCCGCGAGCTGATCGTCACCGACCTGCGGCCCGAGCTGGCCCGCATCACCGCCCCGACCACCGTGCTCTACGTCAAGTTCAACGACCCGCGGATGACCCCCGAGATCACCGACGGCATCTACCAGGCCTCGTTCGCGAACCTCCCGGGCGCCGAGCTGAAGCGCATCGACGACAGCGCCCACTTCATCATGCTGGACCAGCCCGCGGTATTCGCCGCCGAGGTGAACGCGTTTTTAGAATAGGGGGCGTCCGGGCCATCGTTTCGGCGGAAACGTCCTTCACGGTCGCGTGAGAGACGCGGGGGCGTTTCCGTCGGCAGCTTGACCGGCTAAGACCGCCGGCAGGCTTGATGAGGTTTCGATGGCGGGTTCCGGGTTCAGGTTCGGTCGCGGCTCGGGCGGCGACGGAAAGGCGGCGCGCACGCCGCTGCAGCGCCTGCTCTACTGGAGCGCGGTGCTGGCCGTCTGGGGCCTGATCTTCCTGGTCGTCTTCTTCGCCGTGTTCGCGCGCGACCTGCCCGACACCTCGACCCTCTACAACGTCGACCGGCAGCCCTCGATCACCTACCTCGACCGCAACGGGGCGCTGATCGCCGTGCGCGGCACGCAGCAGGCCCCGCCGGCCGACCTGGAAGCCCTGCCGGACTATGTCCCGGCCGCCTTCATCGCCATCGAGGACCGGCGCTTCTACTATCATCCCGGCTTCGATCCGGTCGGCATGAGCCGGGCCATCGTCGCCAACATGCGCGCCGGACGGGTGGTGCAGGGCGGCTCGACCCTGACCCAGCAGCTGGCCAAGAACCTCTTCCTCAGCCCGGACCAGAACCTGAAGCGCAAGGTTCAGGAGCTGATGCTGGCCGTGTGGCTGGAGATGAAGTTCTCCAAGGAGGAGATCCTCGCCCTCTATCTGAACCGGGTCTATTTCGGCGCCGGCGCCTACGGCATCGAGGCGGCCTCGCAGCGCTATTTCGACAAGGGCGCCAAGGACCTGACCGTCGGCGAGGCGGCCCTGCTGGCCGGCCTGCTGAAGGCCCCGTCGCGCTACTCGCCGGTGTCGGAGAGCGAGCGCGCCGCCGCCCGCGCCACCGTGGTGCTCGACGAGATGGTCGAGGCCGGCGTGATTACGCCGGAACAGCGGGCCGAGGCGGTCACCGCCCCCGTGCGCGTCTCGCGGACCCTGGCCACCCAGCACGCCCAGTACTTCGTCGACTGGCTCGACAAGCAGATCCGGGAGCTGGTGGGCGAGCCGACCGAGGACATGATCGTCGAGACGACCCTGGACCTGACCCTGCAGACCCAGGCCGAGCGGGCGGTGCGGCGCATCCTCGACCGGGACGAGTCGCGCGGGGTGCAGCAGGCGGCGCTGGTGGCGCTGGACGGCGAGGGCCGGGTGCGGGCGATGATCGGCGGCGCCTCCTACGCCGACAGCCAGTTCAACCGCGCCGTCGACGCCCGCCGCCAGGCCGGCTCGGCCTTCAAGCCGTTCGTCTACCTGACGGCGCTGGAGAGCGGCTACACGCCCGAGACGCGGGTCAACGACGCCCCGATCCGGATCGGCAACTGGTCGCCGCGGAATTACACCAACGATTTCCGGGGCGAGATGCCCCTGTCGCAGGCGGTGGCGCAGTCGATCAACACCGTGGCGGCCGGTCTCGCCGACCAGGTCGGTCGCGACAACGTCGCCCGCACCGCCCGGCGGCTGGGCATCACCAGCCGGATCGGCCTGGAGCCGGCCATGGCGCTGGGCGCGGTGGAGGTGTCGCCGCTGGAGATGGCGCAGGCGTACGACGCCTTCGCCAACGGCGGGAAGCGGGTGCAGGCCCACGGCATCACCCGCATCCGGACGCCGCAGGGCCGGGTGATCTACCAGCGCTCCAACCGCGCCGGCGCGCCGGTGCAGGCGATCACCAACCCCTTCCTCTACTACCAGAACCAGATGCTGCGCGGCGTCATGACCGGCGGCACCGGCCGCTCGGCCGCCATCGCCGGGCGCGACCTGGCGGGCAAGACCGGCACCACCTCGGACTACAAGGACGCCTGGTTCGTCGGCTACACCGGCGGCTTCGTCACCGCCGTCTGGGTCGGCAAGGACGACAACACCCCGATGCGCGGCGTCACCGGCGGTTCGTCGCCGGCCGCGATCTGGAAGGCCTTCATGCAGGCCGCCCTGCCGCGCCTGAACGCGCCGGACATCCCGGCCGGGCCGCCCATGCCCGAAGGCTGGCGCCCGCCCGATCCCGTGGAAAGCCTGCTCGGCCAGATCGGCGACCTGTTCGGCGACAGCCCCCCCGCCGCCGATCCGCTGGATGAGCCGATGCCGGAGCCGGGGCCGCTGCCGCGCGATCCGGGGGCCCGGCGTGAGGATCAGCCGGTCGTGCGTCCGACCCAGCCCCAGCCGCAACAGCCGCGGCGGGAGGAGCCCCGCCCGGAGCCCGCTCCGCCGCCGGAGAAGAAGCCGGAGCCGCTGTTCTTCTGATCCCGGAACGGGTGGATATTCCACGGTGGACAAGAGCGACGCCGCGGGTGGACGAGGAGGACGTCGGCGACAGTCGATACACTCCCCGCCGAGACCCCGTCGCCGCCCGGGCCTTCGCCCGTTCCGGCCGGCAGCGGCGCTCCCCTAGCGCCCCACCGCGTGAAGCGCCGCGCCGTGCTCGCGAAGCCATCTGCGGAACGGCCGATGGTCGCCGACGAGGCGCTCGACCACCGCCCAGTAGGCCGGGCTGTGGTCGGCGTGGACCAGGTGGGCGACTTCGTGCGCCGCCAGGTAGTCGGCCACGGCCGGCGGGGCCATGATCACCCGCCAGCTGTAGCGGATGGTCCGGTTGTGCGGGCTGCACGAGCCCCAGCGCGAGCGCGCGTCGGTGATCGACACCTTTACCGGCCGCTGGCCCAGGGTGCGCAGATGGTGCTCGGTGCGCTCGACCAGCACCTGCCGCGCCAGCCGTTTGAGCAGGTTCTCGACCCGCCGCGCATAGGCCTCGCCCTCGCCGCCGGAAACGATCACCGGCCCCGCCTCGCACTCCACCAGCCGGGCCGCCCCGGCGCCGCCGGCGGCCGCCAGCCGGGTGGGCCGGCCGAACACGGGCACGACGGCGTCGGGCGCGAGCGGCGCGCTCTCCGGACGGGCGGCGAGTCTCTGACGCATCCACCCGGCCTTGCCGCGCGCGAAGGCGACGACGTCGCCCAGCTTGCGCTCGGACGGCGCCACCAGCACCGCCTCGCCGGCGCGGCCGTCGATGCGGATCGACAGCCGGCGGGCGCGCGGATTGACCGACAGTCGGGCGGGGACGCCCAGCGCCTCAGGCGGCAGCCGCTGGCCGTTCCGGTAGGACACTCAGGGCCTCGTTGCGGGCGATGAAGTCGCGCGTGCGGGGATAGATCTCGTCACGGAAGCGGCGGCCGTTGAACACGCCGTAGTGGCCCACGTCCGGCTGGACCCAGAGCACGCGCCGGTCGTCGGGAATGTTCGAACACAGGGTGTGGGCCGCCTGGGTCTGGCCGACGCCGGAGATGTCGTCCTTCTCGCCCTCGACCGTCATGAGCCCGATGTCCGTGACCTTCGTCAGGTCGACGCGTCGCCCGCGGTGCTCCAGCAGCCCGCGCGGCAACAGGTGCTGCTGGAAGACGATGTCGATGGTCTGGAGATAGAACTCCTCGGTCAGGTCCAGCACGGAGAGGTATTCGTTGTAGAAGGCCTCGTGCTTCTCGACCCCGTCTCCGTCGCCGTTGACGAGGTGCTGGAAATACTCGTGGTGGGCGTCGACGTGGCGCTCCTCGTTCATCGACATGAAGCTGTAGAGCTGCACGAAGCCCGGATAGACCCGCCGTCCGAACCCCGGATAGGGCCACGGCACGGTGTGGATCATGTTCGACCGGAACCAGGTGAAGGGCTTCTCCTCGGCCAGGCCGTTGATCACCGTCGGCGACAGGCGGGCGTCGATCGGCGAGCCCATGAAGGTCATCGAGGCCGGGCGGTTCGGATCGTCGTCCTCGGCCATCAGGGCGCAGGCGGCCAGCACCGGCGGCCCCGGCTGGCAGACCCCGACCACGTGCGCGCGCGGCCCGATCTGGGCCAGCATGGTGCGGACGTGGTCGATGTAGTCGGAGAAGTCGAAGCGCCCCTCCAGCATCGGCACCTGCCGGGCGTTGGACCAGTCGGTGACGTAGACGTCGTGGTCCTGCAGGAAGGTCTCGACCGTGCCGCGCAGCAGGGTGGCGTAGTGGCCCGACAGCGGCGCGACGATCAGCACGGCGGGCGCGACGGTCGGCTTGCCCGCCCGCTTCAGGTCGCCCAGGTGGCGGGCGAAGCGCACCAGCCGGCACCACGGGGAGGACCAGATGACCTGCTCCGTCGTGCGGACCTTGCGCCCCTCGATCTCGATGGTCTCCAGCCCCCAGGCCGGCTTGCCGTAGCGGCGGGTGACGCTCTCGAACAGCTCGGCCGAGGCGAAGGCGGTGCGGCCCAGGGCCGTCTCCGCCGCCGGATTGAACGGATGGGTCCAGAAGTCGCGGGCCAGCTGCGCCCCGATCCGGAAGGGAGCCGCCGAGGCGTAGGCGAGCTCGTGAAGCGTATAAAGCATGCGTGTCCTGGAACGGCCCCCGCCTTATGCGGCAAGGCAGCATAGAACGCGCCGCGCTGCAAAAGGATTATCGGCGATGAGCGGAACGTGAAGCCGCTCAGCCGCGCGCCATCACCCGCTCGATCACCCCCGCCGCGCGTTCCGGCCCGAGATCGTGGCCCAGGGGGGCGCGGAAGCGGCCGTCCGGGCCCATCAGGTAGATCGTCAGCCCGTGATTCATGGTGTAGCCCTCGCCCTCGCCGACCTTCTCGTACGGCGCGCCGTAGGCGCGGGCGACGTCGGCGATCTGCTGCGGCGTCCCGGTCAGGCCGATCACCCCCTCGGGGAAACCGTCGGACGACAGATAGTCCTTCAGCGCCTGCGGGCTGTCCCGTTCCGGATCGACGGTGATGAAGACGATCTGCAGATCGTCGGCGCGGTCGCCCAGCCGCCGCTTCGTCGCCTCCAGCATGGTCAGGGTCGTGGGACAGTAGTCGGGGCAATAAGTGAAGCCGAAGAAGACCAGCGACCACTTCCCTTCCAGCAGGGACTGGTCGACCGTCCGGCCGTCCTGGTCGACCAGCCGGAACGGGCCGCCCAGCTGCGGCTGTCCGGTCGAGGCGACCTCGGCGCCCGTCCCGTAGGCGGCCCGGCCGTCGTCGGCCCGCTGGACCACGATCACGGTGACGACCGCGAGCGCCGCCGCCACCACCAGGCAGGCGGCCGCGAACAGCAGGATGGAACGGCGCGGCATCGCGGCTCTTTCGGAAACGTCCCCTTGCGGACGAACGCGTCTATAGAAGAGCTGTGAGCCTCGCAGAAGATCATCCATCGCCGCAGGTCGGGGACCCGCCCGAAGGGGGGCGGTTCGCCGGCTGGCGCAACCTGCCCCGCCGCAGCCGCGGCCTGAGCCTGCGCACCCTGGTCATCCTGCGCTGGATGGCCATCGCCGGTCAGAGCGCCACCATCCTGATCGCAACCGCCTGGTTCCACTTCGACCTGCCGCTGTGGGGCTGTCTGGCCGCCGTCGCCGCCAGCGTGGCGATGAACCTGAACGCCACCGCCCGCCTGCGCCGGACCGAGGGGGCGACGGCCGACGGGGCGCTGACCGCCGCCCACCTCGGCTTCGACATCCTGCAGCTGTCGGTGCTGCTGGCCCTGACCGGCGGCCTGCAGAACCCGTTCTGCATCCTGCTGGTCGCCCCGGTGACCGTCGCGGCGGCGTCGCTGCCGGCGCGGCAGGCCGTGCTGATGGGACTGCTGGTGCTGGCGGCGACCGTCGCCCTGTTCTTCTTCGCCCTGCCGCTGCCGTGGCAGTCGGGGACCGAGATCGACCTGCCGCCGCTGTACCGCTTCGGGGCCGGCCTGGCCCTGACCACCGGCGTGGTCTTCACCTCGGCCTACGCCTGGCGGGTCGCGGCCGACGCCGAGAAGCTGGAGCTGGCCCTGGCCACCACCCAGGACGTGCTGCAGCGCGAGCAGCGCATGGCGGCCCTGGGCGGGCTGGCGGCGGCGGCGGCGCACGAGCTGGGCACGCCGCTGGCGACCATCCAGGTGGTGGCGCGCGAGCTGTTGCGCGAATCCGCCCGCGACGGCCGCGCCGCCGAGGACGCGGCCCTGATCCTGCAGCAGGCCGAGCGTTGCAGGGACATCCTCAAGCGCCTGTCGCAGCAGCCGGACGAAGGCGGCATCGCCTTCGCCGAAGTCGGGCTGAAGGCTCTGCTGGAGGAGGTGGTCGAGCCGCATCGCGGGTTCGATCTCGACTTCGAGGTGTCGGTGCGCACCGCCTCGGGGGCGCCCGAGCCGCGCGTGCGGCGGCTGCCGGAGGTGATCCACGGCCTGTCCACCCTGGTCGAGAACGCCGCCGACTTCGCCAACAGCCAGGTGCGGGTGCGCGGGCTGGTGGACGCGGGCTTCATCGAGATCGAGGTGGTCGACGACGGCCCCGGCTTCCCGGCCGACATCCTGCCCCGGCTGGGCGAGCCCTATGTGACCAGCCGGCCGCAGGGCAAGGCGCGCCGCGCGCTGGCCGCCCAGATCGCCGCCTCGGTGGCCGCCGCCGCCGCCGCGCCCGGTCGCAAGGGCCGCAAGGCCGCGCCGGCGCCCGAGCCGGCGGCCATCGCGCCGAGCCAGGGCGGCATGGGGCTGGGCTTCTTCATCGCCCGGACCCTGCTGGAGCGCACCGGCGGCCGCGTTTCCGTCGGCGCCGGCGACGGCGGCCGCGGACAGCCGAAGGGGGCGCGGGTGGCGGTGCGGTGGCCGCGGCCGGCGCTGGAGGTTCCCGGTCCAACGGCCACGCCTCTGCGTACTGAACCTTGACGCCCGGCCCGTGGTTGCCGACTTGAGCGTACGGAGAACGATATGACCGACACCGAAGCCCGGATCGCCGCCCTGGAGGACAAGACCCTCCTGCTGCTCGACGACGACAACGCCCTGCGCACCCGCATGGGCCGCGCGCTGGAGAGCCGGGGATTCCAGGTCACCACCGCCGCCTCCGTTGCGGAGGCGAACGAGGCGCTGAGGACCTCGGCCCCGGCCTTCGCCGTGCTGGACATGCGGCTGGAGGACGGCAACGGCCTCAAGGTCGTCGAGGCGATCCGCGACCGCCGCGAGGACGCCCGCATCGTCATGCTCACCGGCTACGGGGCCATCGCCACGGCTGTGGCGGCGGTCAAGGCCGGCGCGGTCGACTACCTGCAGAAGCCGGCCGACGCCGACGACGTGGTCAAGGCCCTGCTGGCCACCGGCGAGGCGCCGGAGCCGCCCGCCAATCCGATGAGCGCCGACCGGGTGCGCTGGGAGCACATCCAGCGGGTCTACGAACTGTGCGACCACAACGTCTCGGAGACTGCGCGTCGGCTGGGTATGCACCGCCGCACCCTGCAGCGCATCCTCGCCAAACGCGCGCCGCGCTAGGGTTGACGCAGCCCGCCCCGATCCGCAGCGTCGCGGAGGGAGGACGGAGATGAAGCTGCACGCGCTCGCGCTGGTCGCCGCCACGGCGGGGTTCCTGGTCGCGGCCGGCGCCTGCGCCTGGCTGCTGACCACCTACATGGCCGGCTACGGGCCGGGAATGCTGTTCCTCGAGGCCGATATCCTGCTCAAGCTCGCGATGATGATCTGCATCCTGCTCTGGCTGCCGATCACGGGCCTCGGCGTGGCCGGCCTCTCCGGACGGAGCCGCGGGATCGGCGGCCTGCTCGCGGCCGCGGGCTGGAGCTCCGCCTTGCTGGGGCTGCTGGCCGGAGCCTACGGTCTCCTGATGATCCGGATGACCCTGAACGCGGTGGGACCCGTCCGCTTCGCCGTCACGGCCCCTGCCTACGCCGAGGCGGCCCTTGCGGCGGCGGTCGGACTGGCGGGGGCGATGGCGGCGTTCGCCTTCGGAGCGGCGGCCGCGCGCTTTCGCGCTCTACGACCCTGAGGCCGCCTGGCGCCTGGGCCCCGCCCCGGGCGCGGCTCCCCGGTCCGGGCCATGAACACGCGCGCACAAGCGCCAGGTCGAGGGTCGGCCGGATCGACTCCCTTCGCGGCCGGCCTCGCTCATGCCGGCGGACGCCCGGCCGCCCCGGGCCCGCACACCGCGCGGAAGCCGGCGGCGGCGAAGCGCACCATGTAGTCGCAGGCGCTTTCCAGGTCGCCGGAGCGGCAGAGTCCGCCCGACAGGCGGTCCAGCCGGCCGGTTTCGCCCAGCGTCAGGGTGAGGGCGCCCGACAGGTTGTGGTAGGCCCAGTACAGGTCGACCTCGCGCGCCTCCGGCAGGATCTGCTTGATCAGCTCGATCAGCCGCCGGATGGCGGGGTCGAAGTAGCGGGCCATGGTCTCGCCGCCGAAGGCGGGGTTGGCGTTGGTCTGGGCCACCAGGGCGGCGTAGTGCTTCCAGCCCGGCCCGCCCTTGAGCGACCACTGGAACGGCGGGCGCAGGAAGGCCTCGAACAGGCCCTCCAGGGTCATGCCGCCGGGGCCCGCCTCGCGGGCGTAGCGGTTGATGGCCTCGACCCGCTCGTTGTTCCAGACCTCGGCGCGACGCAGGAAGACCGCGTCGAACAGGTCGCGCTTGGCGCCGAAATAGTAGTGCACCAGGGCCGTATCGACGCCGGCCTCGCGGGCCACCTCACGGATGGTGACGCCGTAGAAGCCGTGCTTCGAGAACAGGTCCTCGGCCGCGTCGAGGATGGACTCGCGCGTGTCCGCCGCGCCGGCGGCCTTGGCCTTCGGCGGACGGCCGCGTCGGGCCGGGCGGGCGTCGGCGGCGGGGGCGGGGGCGTCGAGACGGGTCATCCGGCGACGCTAGGCCGGTCCGCCCCGCCTGTGCAACGGCGCCACAGATCGGCCGTCCGCCGACGCCCGGACAAGCTCCGCCGTTTGACAGCCGGCGGAAAACGATTACCGTCCGAGAAAATCATTGAACGCTGAATAAAAGCGTCTCACCGGAAACATCAGGATTGGGGCCGCCATGAACCGACTCGTGAAAACCGCCTTGCTCGCCGGAGCCGCCTGGGGGGCGCTCTCGGGCGTCGCCATCGCGCAGGACGCCGCCTCGCCGGGGCAGGCGACCGACCCGCAGGCCAGCGAGCTGGGCGAGATCATCGTCACCGCCCGCCGCCGCGAGGAAGCCCTGCAGGACGTGCCGGTGGCCGTCACCGCCGTGTCCGGCGAGACGCTGGAAGCGCGCGGCACGGTGGACATCACCGAACTCGCCCGCTCGACGCCGAGCCTGACCCTCAACTCGGCCCGCGGCTCCAACTCGACGCTGATCTCCTTCATCCGCGGCGTGGGTCAGCAGGACCCGCTGTGGGGCTTCGACCCCGGCGTGGGCCTGTACATCGACGACGTCTATGTGGCCCGCCCCCAGGCGGCGGTGCTGGACGTGTTCGACGTCGAACGGATCGAGGTGCTGCGCGGGCCGCAGGGAACGCTCTACGGCCGCAACACCATCGGCGGCGCGATCAAGTACGTGACCCGGCGGATCGGCGACGAGCCGGAGATCGAGCTTCAGGGCGCCTACGGCAGCTATGACCAGTTCGACGCCATCGCCAGCATCTCGGGGCCGATCAACGACAACTTCGGCGTCTCGGCCGCCGTGGCCCGCTACCTGCGCGACGGCTTCGGCGAGAACCTGAACACCGGCACCGAGCACTACAACAAGGACGTCACCGCGGCGCGGGTCAGCTTCGAGTGGACCCCGACCGACAGCCTGTTCTTCCGCCTCGCCGGCGACTGGGTGCAGGACAGCTCCAACGCCCGCCACGGGCACCGCGAGTTCGCTCCGATCCTGGAGAACGAATACGACACCATGGCCGGGGCCGGCGACAAGAACGACGTCGAGACCCGCGGCGTGTCGCTCACCGGCGAATGGACGGTCAACGACTGGCTGACCCTGAAGTCGATCACCGCCTACCGTGACGGTTCGACCCGCGGCAACATCGATTTCGACAACCTTGCCGCGCCGATCCTCGACATCCCCGCGATGTACGACGACGACCAGTTCAGCCAGGAATTCCAGGCGCTCTTCGAGGGCGACCGCTGGTCGGGCGTGGCCGGCGTCTACTTCCTCGACGCCACCGCCTCGGGCGCCTTCGACACCGTCGTGGGCAACTTCAACCTGACCACCCTGACGTCCGGCAGCGTCGACACGCAGAGCTGGTCGGTGTTCGGCGACTTCACCTATGACGTCACCGACGCCCTGGCGGTTTCGGTCGGCGGCCGCCTGACCCACGACGAGAAGACCGGCACGGTCTTCCGTCAGCAGTACCTCGGCATCCGCAGCCCGCTGTTCGGCAACTCGGCGGCGATCGCGCTCGGCGCGCCGCGCACGGACTACACCGATACGCGCGACTTCGAGGAGTTCACGCCGCGGGTCAGCGTCTCGTACGAGATCAGCCCGGACTTCACGACCTACGCCTCGTGGGGACGCGGCTTCAAGTCGGGCGGTTTCGACATGCGCGGCGACGCGGTTCTCTATCCCGACACCGTGCTGGGCTATGACCCGGAGACCGTCGAGACGATCGAACTGGGCCTGAAGGGCACCCTGTTCGACCGCCTGAGCTTCGCTACGGCGATCTTCGACTCCTCGTACGAGGACCAGCAGATCACCACCCAGTACCCGGCGGGCGCCACCGTCGCCTCCGTGGTCGACAACGTCGGCTCGTCCTCGATCCGCGGCTGGGAGTTCGAAGGCTCGCTGCGCGCCACCGACAATCTCGTCATCAACGGCATGCTGAGCTACATCGACGCCCAGTTCGACGAGTTCCTGGCCTACATCCCGACCGGCCCGCTGAACTCGACCTGCCCGACCCTGCCGGGCTGCTTCGTCGACGTTTCGGACCTGCGCGACTTCCAGAACACGCCCGAATGGACCGGCGCCATCAGCGCCACCTGGACGCACTGGTTCGCGGACGGCAGCGAGATCGCCTTCACGCCGTCGGCGGCCTATCGCGGCGACTATCAGCAGTTCGAGACGCCGGCCCCGCTGCTCGACCAGGAAGCCTACTGGATGTACGACGCCAGCGTCGTCTGGACGTCGGCGAGCGACCGCTGGACCGTCGGCCTCCACGGCAAGAACCTGTCGGACGAGCGTTACAAGACCGGCGGCTACAACTTCCCGGGCGCCGCGACCGGCGACTCGATCACCGCCTTCTACGGCGCGCCGCGCACCTTCACGGCGCGGGTGGGCGTCAAGTTCTGATCTCCTGAAGCCTGATCGCTTCTGATCCGGGCGGCGGTTCTGACGAGCCGCCGCCCATTTTTTCTTGTGGCGCGCCGGTCCGGCGCCGCTAGGGTTCGAACCTTGTCGGAGGGAAAGCCATGACCACGGACGCCGTCGCCCCGGCCCGCCCGGGATACCGCTTCTACGTGCTGGCGGTGCTGGTGCTGGTCTACATGCTCAACTTCCTCGACCGACAGATCATCGGCATCCTCGGGCCGCGGCTGATCGAGGACTTCGGCCTGACCGACACCGAGTTCGGCCTCCTGGGCGGCATCGCCTTCGCTTCGGTCTATTCCACGCTGGCCATTCCGCTGGCCTGGATGGCGGACCGGTTCAGCCGGGTATGGATCATGACGGGGGCCCTGGCCGTCTGGTCCGGCTTCACTGCCCTGTGCGGCACGGCGCAGAACTTCACCCAGCTGTTCCTGTTCCGCATGGGGGTCGGCGTGGGCGAGTCGGGCGGCGTCGCCCCGGCCTATTCGCTGATCGCCGACTATTTCCCGCCGCACCAGAGGGCGCGGGCGCTGGCGGCCTTCGCCTTCGGCATTCCGCTGGGCATGGCGGCCGGGACCCTGGTCGGCGGGCTGCTGGCCGTCGCCTACGGCTGGCGCACCTCGTTCATCGTCGTCGGCCTCGCCGGGGTCGTGCTGGCCCCGCTGCTGCTGTTCACGATCCGGGATCCGAAGCGCGGCGCGACCGACGTGGCGCCGCCCGCCGAAACGGCGCCCGCCGCGGCGCCCGCCGCCGGCGACGCCGGGGTCGGACGCCTGGCCGCCAACGTCATGTTCGGGGTCGCCGCGATCGCCGCAGCGCTGGCCGCGCTCAACCAGTTCGCCGGCCTCGCCTTCGGCGATGCGCGGGTCCTCGGCTTCGGCGCGCTGCTGGCGCTCGTCATCGGCGTCTCGCTGCTGATCGCGCGGACCACGGCCTCGGCGGTGCTGCCCAAGAAGAGCTTCTGGCTGCTGGCCCTCGGGGCCGCCTCGTCCTCGGTCTGCGGCTACGGCGTCGCCGGCTGGCTGCCGACCTTCTTCATCCGCAGCTTCGACCTGACCTTGTCGCAGATCAGCTGGTACTACGCCGGCATCGTCCTGATCGGCGGCGTGGCCGGCATCTGGCTGGGCGGCGCCATCGCGGACAAGCTGGCGAAGCGGGGCAAGGGCGCCTATCCGCTCACCCCGGCGATCGCCTTCCTGATCTCCGCGCCCCTGTTCATCGCCGCGATGAATTCCGACTGGCTGATCGCCCAGGTGCTGCCGGGCGGCGGCACCCACGTCCAGGCGCTGACCCTGGCCTTCCTGATCTTCCTGATCCCGACCGGGCTGAATCTGGCCTGGCTGGGGCCGGTGACCGCGGCGGTCCAGCACCTCGTGCCGGCGCCGATGCGCTCCACCGCCTCGGCCCTGTTCCTGCTGATCAACAACCTGCTCGGCATCGCCGTCGGCTTCTACTACTTCGGCTGGATGAGCGACCTGCTGGCCCCGCGCTTCGGCGACGAGAGCCTGCGCTGGGCCATCTACACCGGCATGGGCTTCTACATCCTGGCCTCGATCCTGCTGATCGGCGCCTCGCGCACGCTGAAGCGGGACTGGGTGGACTGAGGGGCGGTTGCGCCTGCGAAGGCGCACCCCCTATAAGGCCGCCCAACTCCTCCCAGCGTTCGGCGGCTTTCCATGAACATCCACGAGTACCAGGCCAAGCAGGTCCTGAAGGGCTTCGGCGCTCCGGTCGCGGCCGGCGTCGCCATCACCTCGGCGGACGAGGCCGAGGCCGCGGCGAAGTCGCTGCCCGGTCCGCTCTATGTGGTGAAGTCGCAGATCCACGCCGGCGGCCGCGGCAAGGGCAAGTTCAAGGAACTGGGCCCCGACGCCAAGGGCGGCGTGCGCCTGGCGAAGTCGGTCGAGGAGGCCGTCGCCCACGCCCGCGAGATGCTGGGCAACACCCTGGTGACGGCCCAGACCGGCCCGGCCGGCAAGCAGGTCAACCGGCTGTACATTGAAGACGGCGCCGACATCGCCCGCGAGCTGTACTGCTCGCTGCTGGTCGACCGCGGCACGGGCCGGGTCTCCTTCGTGGTCTCGACCGAAGGCGGCATGGACATCGAGGCGGTCGCCCACGACACGCCCGAGAAGATCGTCACGGTGGACATCGACCCCGAGGCCGGCGTCACCGGCGCCGATGTGGCCGAGATCAACGCCGCCCTGAAGCTCGAGGGCCCGGCCGCCCAGGACGGCGAGACGCTGTTCCCGACCCTCTACCGGGCCTTCGTCGAGAAGGACATGTCGATGCTGGAGGTGAACCCGCTGATCGTCATGGAGAACGGCCGCCTGCGCGTGCTGGACGCCAAGGTCAGCTTCGACGGCAACGCCCTGTTCCGCCACCCGGACATCGTCGCCCTGCGCGACGAGACCGAGGAGGACCCGAAGGAGATCGAGGCCTCGAAGTACGACCTCGCCTACGTCGCCCTCGACGGCGACATCGGCTGCATGGTCAACGGCGCCGGCCTCGCCATGGCGACGATGGACATCATCAAGCTGTACGGCAAGGAGCCGGCCAACTTCCTCGACGTCGGCGGCGGCGCCTCGAAGGAGAAGGTCACCGCGGCCTTCAAGATCATCACCGCCGACCCGAACGTGAAGGGCATCCTCGTCAACATCTTCGGCGGCATCATGCGCTGCGACGTCATCGCCGAGGGCGTCGTCGCCGCGGTGAAGGAAGTCGGCCTGAAGGTGCCGCTGGTGGTCCGCCTCGAGGGCACCAACGTCGAACTCGGCAAGAAGATTCTCAACGAATCCGGCCTCGCCATCACCGCCGCCGACGACCTCGACGACGCGGCCCAGAAGATCGTCGCGGCGGTCGGGTGACCTGGGCGGCGCTTGCCCTCGCCCTGTCTGCGGCCGCCGCCGCGCCGGCGCCGCCACAGGGGGCCGATGTAGCGCAGCTGGTCCGCGACGCTTGCGTCGCGACCGAACTGGACCGGGCGGCTTTCGAGCGGCTCGGGCGTGAGCGCCGCTGGCGTTCCGTGCGCCTGACGCAGCGGTCGGGACGTTCGGGCTGGAGCGTCGCCTTCCGCGCCGAGGGCGCTACGATCATGCTGATGGGCGGGCGGGCACCGGACACCGACCCCGCCGACGCGCCCTCCTGCTCGGTGTCGGTCGAGCGCGCGCCCGAAGGCCTTGAACAGGAGATCGACGCCCTCGCCGCAGCCCTGGGGCTCGCGTCGGAGGGGGCTCTGGAAGCGCCGGCCGGAATGGTCCCGATCCGGATGTGGTCCCGTTTTGGTGATTCCACCCTCACCTTCGCCGCCGCGCAGGACGGCCGCGCCGTCGTCTCCTTCTCCAGACAGCATGTGACGCGCGTGGCCGGTCCGGCGCCCGTGAACTAGTTCGGCCGTCGATCGCCTCTGCTTGCCCGGCGGCGATACACGGATTATGTGTTACACATAACCCGTGTAGCTCCCATGACCCGCAACCTCACCCTCGCCATCGACGAGGACCTGCTCGACAAGGTCCGGGTGCTGGCCGCCATGAAGCGGACCAGCGTCAACGAGATGGTGCGCGGCTTCCTGACCCGGCTGGTCGAGGAAGAGACCGAGCACGACGAGGCGACTGAGGCCCTGCTGAAGCTGGCGCGCGAGAGCAGGGGACGGATGGGCGACTGGCGCCCCAGCCGGGAAGAGACCTACAGCGGCGAGCCTCGCTTTGATCGCTGGCGCTGACGTCTTCCTCGACACCAACGTGCTGCTCTACGCCGCGCTCGGCTCCGTCGACGAGCCCGCCAAGTACGAGCGCGCCGTCGAACTCCTCACCACCCGTTTCGGAACCTCCGGCCAGGTGCTGGCCGAGTTCTACGTCAACGCCCAGCGCAAGGGCGCGACGCCGCTGACGCCGGAAGAGGCCCAGGAGTGGGTGCACCGGCTGTCGAAGAAGCCTTTCCAGCCCGTCGACTACCGCGTCGTTCGCGCGGGGATCGAGCACGCCCGCCGCTACCGGATCTCCTACTGGGACGCCGCCGTCATCGCCGCCGCCGAGCGGCTGGGCGCCCGCGTCGTCTATTCCGAAGACCTGAACCACGGGCAGACCTACGGGTCGGTCCGCGTCGAAAATCCCTTCCTCCCCGCCTGAGAAACAGAGCCATGTCCATCCTCGTAAACCGCGACACCAAGGTCATCGTCCAGGGCCTGACCGGCAAGACCGGCACCTTCCACACCGAACAGGCGCTCCGCTACTACGGCACGAAGATGGTCGGGGGCGTCCACCCGAAGAAGGGCGGCGAGCTGTGGCACGGGTCGGAGGGCGAGACCCTGCCGATCTACGCCTCGGTGGCCGAGGCCAGGGACGCCACCGGGGCCGACGCCTCGGTGATCTACGTGCCGCCGGCGGGCGCCGCCGACGCCATCATCGAGGCCATCGACGCGGAAATCCCGTTCATCACCTGCATCACCGAGGGAATCCCGGTGCTGGACATGGTGCGGGTCAAGGCGCGGCTGGAGAAGTCGAAGTCGCGGCTGCTGGGCCCGAACTGCCCGGGCATCCTGACCCCCGAGGAGTGCAAGATCGGCATCATGCCGGGCTCGATCTTCAAGAAGGGCTCGGTCGGCGTGGTGTCGCGCTCTGGCACCCTGACCTATGAGGCGGTGTTCCAGACCACCAACGAGGGCCTCGGCCAGACCACCGCGGTCGGCATCGGCGGCGATCCGGTCAAGGGCACCGAGTTCATCGACGTGCTGGAGCTGTTCCTCGCCGACCCGGCCACCGAGTCGATCATCATGATCGGCGAGATCGGCGGCGCGGCCGAGGAGGAGGCCGCCCGGTTCCTGATGGACGAGGCGAAGAAGGGCCGCCGCAAGCCGATGGCGGGCTTCATCGCCGGCCGCACCGCGCCGAAGGGGCGGACCATGGGCCACGCCGGCGCCGTGGTCTCGGGCGGCAAGGGCGACGCGGAGTCCAAGATCGCCGCCATGGAGGAAGCCGGCATCAAGGTCTCGCCGTCGCCGGCACGGCTGGGCAAGACCCTGGTGGAAGTGCTCAAGGGCTGAGACTTCAGGCCGAAGGAGTCCCGAACGCCCCCGGCCCTGACCGGGGGCGTTCCCGTTTCGGCCCGCCCCGTGATGTCCCGGTCGTGGGGCATAATCGTGCGAATTTCGGCCGGTTCGCCCCTATTCGGTCATGACCCATAAGGAAACAGCGCCTATATGAGCGCCGGTCGCCTTCGCGCGAACGTGCGCGTGCGGACCCAAGGGACGTGACGAGAATCATGGCGGACGATGCCGGTCGGCTGAACCAGGTCTTTGCCGAGACCAGCTTCCTGTACGGGTCGAACGCCGTCTTCATTGAGGATCTGCACGAGAAGTGGGCCAACGATCCCGCTTCCGTGTCGGGCGAGTGGCGCGCCTTCTTCGACCAGCTGCGCGACAACGTCGAGCAGGTGAAGGCATCGGCGGCGGCCGGCGCCTGGGGCCGTCCGGTGATCAGCGAGCCCAGCGAGGACTCGGCCGTGTTCGACGGTCGCTGGCCCGCGCCGAAGGCCGATCCGAAGAAGGCCGCCGCCGGCAAGGCCGCGCCGGCCGCCGCGGCTCCCGCCTCCGGCGACGAGATCCGCGCCGCCGCCCAGGACTCGATCCGCGCCCTGATGCTGATCCGCAGCTACCGCGTGCGCGGCCACCTGCAGGCGACGCTGGATCCGCTGGGCATCGAGCAGCCGACCGAGAACCCTGAGCTGACCCCGGAATTCCACGGCTTCACCGAAGCCGACATGGACCGGCCGATCTTCCTCGACGGCGTGCTGGGGCTGCAGACCGGCACGCTGCGCGAGGTGCTGGACATCCTCAAGCGCACCTACTGCGGCCACATCGGCGTGCAGTTCATGCACATCGCCGAGCCGGAGGAGAAGTCCTGGCTGCAGCAGCGCTTCGAGGGCGCCGACAAGTTCGAGCCCAAGGCCTTCACCAAGGAAGGCAAGCTGGCGATCCTCAACAAGCTGATCGAGGCCGAGGGCTTCGAGCGCTTCCTGCACAAGCGCTTCCCGGGCACCAAGCGCTTCGGCCTGGACGGCGGCGAGGCCATGGTCCCGGCGCTGGAGCAGGTGATCAAGCGCGGCGGCGCCCTGGGCGTCGACGAGATCGTGCTGGGCATGGCCCACCGCGGCCGCCTCAACGTGCTGGCCGCCGTCATGGGCAAGCCCTACCGGGCCATCTTCCACGAATTCCAGGGCGGCTCGACCGTGCCCTCGGACATCGAGGGCTCGGGCGACGTGAAGTACCACATGGGCGCCTCGTCGGACCGCGCGTTCGACGGCAACAAGGTGCACCTGTCGCTGACCGCCAACCCGTCGCACCTCGAGATCGTCAATCCGGTGGTGCTGGGCAAGGCGCGCGCCAAGCAGGCCTTCGACATCCGCGAGGCCAACGCCGGCCAGCCGGAGGAGCAGTGGGCGCTGGACCGCTCGAAGGTCGTGCCGCTGCTGATCCACGGCGACGCCGCCTTCGCCGGCCAGGGCGTGGTGGCCGAGTGCTTCGCCCTGATGGGACTGAAGGGCTACCGCACCGGCGGCACCCTGCACTTCGTCGTCAACAACCAGATCGGCTTCACCACCAGCCCGCGGAACAGCCGCTCGTCGCCGTATCCGTCGGACGTGGCCCTGATGGTCCAGGCCCCGATCTTCCACGTGAACGGGGACGATCCCGAGGCCGTGGTCTTCGCCGCCAAGGTGGCCACCGAGTTCCGCCAGAAGTTCCACAAGGACGTGGTGGTGGACATGTTCTGCTACCGCCGCTTCGGCCACAACGAGGGCGACGACCCGACCTTCACCCAGCCGTTGATGTACTCGAAGATCCGCGCCCAGCCGTCGACGCGCGAGATCTACACCGAGCGCCTGATCAAGGAAGGCGTCATCACCCAGGCCGAGGTCGACGCCGAGGTCGCCCGCTTCGAGGCCTTCCTCGACGCCGAGTTCGAGGCCGGCAAGACCTTCGAGGCGAAGAAGGCCGACTGGCTGGACGGCCAGTGGACCGGCATCGGCCTGCCCGAGGGCGAGGAGCGGCGCGGCGACACGGCGGTGCCGGCGGCGACCCTGACCGATCTCGGCCATCGGCTGACCACCATCCCGAACGCGGTCGACATCCACAAGACGCTGAAGCGGGTCATCGACGGCCGTCGCGAGATGATCACGAGCGGCCAGAACATCGACTGGGCCACCGCCGAGAGCCTGGCCTTCGCCAGCCTGCTGGAGGAGGGCTTCCCGGTCCGTCTGTCGGGCCAGGACTCGGTGCGCGGCACCTTCAGCCAGCGCCACTCGGGCATCGTCGACCAGACCACCGAGCGCCGCTACGTGCCGCTCAACAACCTGTCCGACAAGCAGGCCCAGTTCGAGGTCATCGACTCGGCCCTGTCGGAAGAGGCGGTGCTCGGCTTCGAATACGGCTACGCCCTGTCCGACCCCAACACCCTGGTGATGTGGGAGGCCCAGTTCGGCGACTTCGTGAACGGCGCCCAGGTGGTCATCGACCAGTTCATCTCCTCGGGCGAGCGCAAGTGGCTGCGCATGTGCGGCCTCGTCATGCTGCTGCCGCACGGCTACGAGGGCCAGGGTCCCGAGCACTCCTCGGCCCGCCTCGAGCGCTTCCTGCAGCTGTGCGCCGAGGACAACATGCAGGTGGCCAACTGCACCACCCCGGCCAACTACTTCCACATCCTGCGTCGTCAGATGCACCGGCCGTTCCGCAAGCCGCTGATCATCATGACGCCCAAGTCGCTGCTGCGGCACAAGAAGGCGGTCTCGACCCTGGCCGACATGGCCGAGGGCAGCTCGTTCCACCGCGTCCTGCACGACGACGCCCAGACCCGGCCCGAGGTCGCCGGGGTGTCGATCAAGGCCGACAAGGACATCCGCCGCGTCATCCTGTGCTCGGGCAAGGTCTACTATGACCTGCTGGAGCGGCGGGAACGGGACGGCGTCGACGACGTCTACCTCCTGCGCCTCGAGCAGTTCTACCCGTGGCCGATGAAGTCGCTGATGACCGAGCTCGGCCGCTTCCCCAACGCGGAGCTGGTCTGGTGCCAGGAGGAGCCCAAGAACATGGGCGGCTGGACCTTCGTCGACCCATGGCTGGAGCTGACGCTGGAGAAGCTGGACGTGAAGGCGAAGCGCGCGCGCTACGTCGGCCGTCCGGCCTCGGCCTCGACCGCCGCCGGCCTGATGAGCCGCCACCTGAAGGAACTGGACGCCTTCCTCACCGAAGCTTTCGCCCGCTAACCCGCTGACCGACCTGAACGAGACCTGGACCGCACCATGGCCGACATCCTGACCCCCGCCCTCGGCGAATCCGTCACCGAGGCCACCATCGGCAAGTGGACCAAGAAGGCCGGCGACCCGGTGAAGAAGGACGAGGTCCTGGTCGAGCTGGAGACCGACAAGGTGTCGCTCGAGGTCGTCGCCCCGGCCGACGGCGTGCTGTCCGAGATCCGCGCCGCCGACGGCGAGACCGTGACCCCGGGCGCCGTCCTCGGCGTGGTCAGCGAGGGCGCCACGGCCGGGGCCGCGCCGCAGGCGGAGACGCCGAAGGCCGCCGAAGCTCCGAAGGCCGCCGCCGCACCGGCGGCCGCGCCGTCGGGCGAAGCCGTGGCGATCAACGTCCCGACCATGGGCGAGAGCGTCGCCGAAGGCTCCATGGGGACGTGGCTGAAGAAGTCCGGCGACACGGTGGCCAAGGACGAGCTGCTGGTCGAGATCGAGACCGACAAGGTCGCCGTCGAGGTCTCCGCCCCGGCCGCCGGCGTTCTGACCATCTCCGCCGAGGCCGGCGCCACGGTCACCCCGGGCCAGCAGATCGGTTCGATCGCCGCCTCGGGCGCCGCCGCTCCCGCCGCGGCTCCGGCCGCCGCGGCGCCCGCCGCCGCCCCCGCCGCGGCGAAGTCCGACAGCCCGCACCTGTCGCCGGCGGTGCAGCGGGTGGTGGCCGAGAACAACCTCGACCCGAAGACCCTTCCGGCCACGGGCCCGAAGGGCAACATCACCAAGGCCGACGCCCTCGCCGCCATCGGCTCGGCCGCGCCCAAGGCCGCTGCCGCCCCCGCGGCCGCCCCGGCCGCGCCGCGCGCCGACCAGCCGCGCGAGGAGCGGGTGAAGATGACGCGCCTGCGTCAGACCATCGCCCGCCGCCTGAAGGAATCCCAGAACACCGCCGCCCAGCTGACCACCTTCAACGAGGTGGACATGACCGAGGTCATGGCCCTGCGCAGCCAGTACAAGGACGTGTTCGAGAAGCGCCACGGGGTGAAGCTGGGCTTCATGAGCTTCTTCACCCGCGCCGTGGTCCAGGCCCTGCACGAGATCCCGGCGGTCAACGCCGAGATCGACGGCACGGACATCATCTACAAGAACCACTACGACATCGGCATCGCCGTCGGCACCGAGAAGGGTCTGGTCGTGCCGGTGCTGCGCGACGCCGACCAGCTGTCGCTGGCGGGCATCGAGAAGGGCATCGCCGCGCTCGGCAAGGCGGCCCGCGACGGCGAGCTGACCCTCGACCAGCTGCAGGGCGGCACCTTCACCATCACCAACGGCGGCACCTACGGCTCGCTGATGTCGACCCCGATCCTCAACTCGCCGCAGTCGGGCATCCTCGGCATGCACAACATCGTGCAGCGCCCGATGGCGGTGAACGGCGAGGTGAAGATCCGCCCGATGATGTACCTGGCCCTCAGCTACGACCACCGCATCGTGGACGGCAAGGAGGCGGTGACCTTCCTCGTCCGCGTCAAGGAACTGCTGGAAGACCCGGCCCGGGCGCTGCTGGACCTTTGATTGCGGAGAACGCAGGTTCGGAATAGTATCTACAAAGAGTAGATACGGAGAGCGCCCGTGGCGGATCCGAAGCGAGGCGTAGCCGAAACGGCGAAGATATTCACCCACGGGGGAAGCCAGGCGGTTCGACTGCCCAAGGCCTTCCGTTTCGAGGGTAGGGAAGTCCGTATCCGCAGGGAGGGGGATGCCGTGATCCTCGAGCCGCAGCCGGCCGAGCGCCGTCGCCCTCGTACCGATGCGGAATGGAAGGCCTTCTGGGCGCGCATCGATTCGATTGGCGACCCGGCCGAGCCCTTCCCGGATCCGCCGCCCCAAACCGTAACGCCGATCAAGACGTGGGACGACTGACCCTCTGCCTGGACAGCGCTACGCTGATCGACCTGATCCGGGGTCGATCACCGGACGTGCGCGACAACTACCGCAGGGCCGTCCAGTCCGGCGCCGATTTCGCGGTCCCCGCGGTCGTCATGCACGAGCTGTTTTCGGGCATGGCGATCAGCCGAAACCCGTCCGTCGAGCGCGAGCGGATGGAGGAGACGCTCGTCGGCTTGCCCGTGATCGATCTGACGGGTGAGGACGCGGAGGCGACCGGCAGGGTCGCGGCCGACTTACGCCGGCGCGGCCGCTCCATCGGCGACATCGACACCCTGATCGCAGGCCAGGCGCTGGCCCGCGGCTGGACGGTGGTGACCCGGAACGTGAAGCATTTCGGTCGGATCGAGGGGCTCCCGCTGATCGACTGGTCCGTCGGGCCGGGCCCCCTCTCTGAGGACGAGATCGCCGCATGCGTGGCGAGCGAAGGCTGATGCCCCAGGTCGAGGTCGCTCGCTTCGACGACGTCTACGAGGCCGAGCTGGCGGTGGCCTTCCTGGCCGCACACGGCGTCGCGGCGCAGGTGGCGGACAGGGGCCTAGCGACCATCGACCCGCTGCTGCAGCGCGCCGTCGGCGGGCTGAGGGTCATGGCCGAGGCGCGGGACGGGCCGCGGGCCCGGGATCTGCTGGCGCGGGCGAAGGCCGGCGAGTTCGCCGAGGCGGACGCCGACGCCATTCCGGAACAGGAAACGGCAGGCAGCACCGGCGTGGCCGTGCTCAGCGCGCTCGCAGGCGGCTTCTCGGGGACGCGCCGCCTGCGCCGGCTGCGGCCGGTGCACTGGATCGGGCTGGGGCTGGTGATCCTGCTGTTCGTGGTCCCGTGGCTGTTCCACTGGATCACGCGGCTGGGCCTCATTCCGGCCGGCTGAGTCTCCCCAGCACCTCGTCCGTGTCCGCCCCCAGCGCCGGCGGCGGACGGTCGTAGGCGACCGGCGTCCGCGACATGCGGATCGGCGAGGCCACGGTGCGGACCGGAGCGGCCAGATCGGGCCGGGCCTGTTCCACTTCCAGCCCGCGATGCTTCGCCTGCGGCTCGGCGAACACCTGGTCAATCGTGTTGACCGGTCCGCACGGCACCCCCGCCGCCTCCAGCGCGGCCATCAGCCCCTGCATGGTGCGGCCCGCCGTCAGGGCCGACAGCTCGGCGGTCAGCACGGCGCGGTGCTCGATGCGGAGCGCGTTGGTCAGGAAGCGCGGATCCTCGCCCAGCCCCGGCGCCTCCAGCGCTCCCGCTAGCGCCCGGAACTGGCCGTCGTTGCCGACGGCGATGACGACCATGCCGTCCGTGCACGGAAAGGGCTGATAGGGGGCGAGGTTGGGGTGGGCGTTGCCCATGCGGGTCGGCGCCCGGCCGGAGACGAAGAAGTTGGTCGCCTGGTTGGCCAGCATGGCGGCCTGGACGTCGAACAGGGCGATGTCGATGTGCTGACCCTCGCCGGTCGCCCGCGCGTGCAGCAGCGCGGCGAGGATGGCGTTGGAGGCGTAGAGGCCGGTGAACAGGTCGACCACGGCGACCCCGACCTTCATCGGCTCGGCCCCCGGCGCGCCGGCCGGCTGGCCGGTGATCGACATCAGCCCGCCCATGGCCTGGATCATGTAGTCGTAGCCGGCCCGGTGCGCGTCCGGCCCGTCCTGGCCGAAACCGGTGATCGAGCAACAGACCAGGCGCGGATTGATCGCCAGAAGCGAGTCGTGGTCCAGGCCGTACTTCCGCAGGCCGCCGGTCTTGAAGTTCTCCACCACCACGTCGCAGGTCTTCGCCAGCTCGCGCACGGCGGCGGCGCCCTCGGGCGAGGCGATGTCCAGTTCGACCGACTTCTTGCCCCGGTTGGCGCACAGGAAGTAGGCGGCGTCGCCCTTCGAGCCGTCGGCCCTGGTCGTGAAAGGCGGGCCCCAGTGGCGGGTGTCGTCGCCGGCGCCGGGTCGCTCGATCTTGATCACCTCGGCGCCGAGATCGGCCAGCGTCTGGGTGGCCCACGGGCCCGCCAGGACGCGACTGAGGTCGAGGACGCGCACGCCGGAGAGGGGGCCGGGCCGGGTGGCTGGCGATGGGTGATTGGTGGTTGGGGAGGCTGAGGCTGCGTCGGCGGTCATGCGGCAAGCTCTACCGTCCGCTCCCGGCGCGATCCACCAGTCACCGGCCGCCAATCACCCGCCACCCCTAGAGCCCCACGTCCCACACGCCCGCGTCGCGCATCCGGCATTCGCGGGCCTCCCGCGCCCGCCCGCCCAGCTCGTCGGCCATGCAGCAGATCGAGCTCGACACCGTCGCCTTGTGCAGCCCGGGCACCACGGCGTGGACGAAGGCGCAGCCGGCCAGCTTCAACAGCCGCACGCCGAACCGCGACGAGGCGGCCATGTGCTCGAGATAGCTCTCCTCGACTTCCCGGGGGTGGTCGACGAACAGGCGGTTGAAGGTCTGGATCATGATGGCGGTCCGGCGTGTCGCGGGCGCTCCCTCTACCCGCGGCGGCCATTCTGGCCTAAACCGCGCCGCAGAACAGGGGGCGTCCGTCACCGTAACGTGACGAGGGCGCAGGCGCCCCGGAAATCGCTCAGGAAGACAATCCGATGGCCGACGGCTCCGCTTCTCCCGCCAAGACCTTCCGCTGGGACGACCCGCTGGACCTCGATGGCCGGCTGACCGACGACGAGCGGATGATTCGCGACGCCGCCCGATCGTACGCGCGCGAACAGCTGCTGCCGCGGGTCGTCGCCGCCTTCCGCGACGAGACCTTCGACCGGTCGATCATGACCGAGATGGGCGAGATGGGCTTCCTCGGCGCCATGCTGCCGGAGCAGTACGGCGGCTCGTCAGCGTCGCACGTGGCCTACGGGCTGATCGCCCGCGAGATCGAGGCGGTCGACAGCGGCTACCGCTCGGCCATGAGCGTGCAGTCGTCGCTGGCCATGTACCCGATCTACGCCTTCGGCTCGGAGGAGCAGAAGATGCGCTTCCTGCCGCGCATGGCCGCCGGCGAGCTGATCGGCTGCTTCGGTCTGACCGAGGCCGACGGCGGTTCGGACCCGGCGTCGATGAAGACGAAGGCGGAGAAGGTCGAGGGCGGCTACCGCCTGAACGGCGCCAAATACTGGATTACCAATTCGCCGATCAGCGACCTGGCGGTGGTCTGGGCCAAGCTCGACGACGTTATCCGCGGCTTCATCGTCGAGCGCGGCATGGACGGCTTCACCACCGACAAGATCGGCGACAAGCTGAGCCTTCGCGCCTCGATCACCGGCGACATAGGCCTCAACGACGTCTTCGTGCCGGAGGCCAACCTGCTGCCCGGCGTGAAGGGCCTGCGCGGCCCGTTCTCCTGCCTCAACAAGGCCCGCTACGGCATCGCCTGGGGCGCCATGGGCGCGGCCGAGTTCTGCTTCCACGCCACCCGCGACTACGTCGCCGAACGCATGCTGTTCGGCCGTCCGCTGTCGTCGCGCCAGCTGGTCCAGAAGAAGCTGGCCGACATGCAGACCGAGATCTTCCTCGGCCTCGAGGGCGCGCTGGCGCTGGGCCGGCTGCTCGACCAGGGGGCCTGGGTCCCGGAGGCCATCTCGATGATGAAGCGGAACAACTGCGGCAAGGCCCTGGCCATCGCCCGCGAGGCCCGCGACATGCACGGCGGGGCCGGCATCACCGGCGAGATGCACGTCATGCGCCACGCCATGAACCTCGAGACGGTGAACACCTACGAGGGCGCCCACGACGTCCACGCCCTGATCCTTGGCCGGGCGATCACCGGCGAGAGCGCCTTCTGATCTACTCCGCCGGAGCCTCGGCCTCCCGCGCGCCGGTGTTGACCTCGGGGACGTAGAGCCCGGTGACCAGCCGGGTCACGAAGCCGGTCGGCTGGGTCCGCGGGCCGAAGCGGGCGCAGGGGTCCGGGTCCGGGATCGGCCGCACCGCCCGGTCGGGCGGGGCGAAGGCGTCGCCCACCGCATCGCCGAACGGCTCGGCCAGCTGCAGGGCGTCGCCGACCCGCGACAGCGACGGCGTGTCGGTTCCGACCACGGTGGCGTTCCTGGCCCAGGCGAGGGCGGCGATCTGCTCCCCGCCGGCGACCAGCTCCGCCTCGGCGGCGAGGCCTCCGGTCGTCCCCGGCACGCGCAGCGTCCCGGGACCCGGGATCAGGGCGTTGGCCACCGCCGCCACACCTGAGCCGGCGGCCCCCGTGGGGCGGATGTCGACCACGCCGGTCCGGACCCGCGCCGCGCCCTCCGGCGTCGCCGAGAGGGTGAAGCGCTCGCTGATCTCGTAGCACACCTGCCGGTCCACCTCGCGCAGCACCATCTGCCGTTCGGCCTCCGGCAGGTCGGCCCCGGCCCCGCCGACCAGCACCGCCGGCTCCAGCCAGACCTGCTCGACGCCGGCGGCCCCGGCCTCGTCCCGGTGCTCGCGGATCGACGCCCGGACGGTGTCCTCGCGCGTCTGCAGCCGGTCGTAGGCGCTGAGGAAGCCGCTGTCGGTCGCCGGGGCGGTCTGGCAGGCGGTCACCGCGGCCAGGCCGACCAGCGGGAGAAGTCTTCGGATGATCATGGAGCGCTCCTTGCCACCCCTACGTGCGAGGCCCGCTTCCGGATGCATCAGGAAGCGTCAGGTGCACGGCGTTGCCATTCCGCCCGCCCCGTCTATCGTTTCCGCAGAGTGAGGAGACACCCGTGGACAGCGTCACCCAGGCCGAGGCCTCGTCTGCCGGCGAGGCCGATCCGTTCGTCCAGCTGCGCGAGGCCTTCGCCGGGCGAACCGCGCTGCTGCTGGAGGACGATCCGGCGCTGGCGGCCCATGTCGCGGAGCGGCTGGCCGAGGCCGGCTTCGAGCGGGTCGACCGGTTCGACGCCGGCGAGGCGGCGCTGGAGGCGGCGACCGCCACGCCCTACGACGTCCTGATCCTCGACCGGCACACCCGCGGCCTCGACGGCCTGGAGACCCTGCGCCGCCTGCGCGCCGGCGCCGGACCGTCCTCGGACGCGCCCGCCCTGATGCTGACCGCGCTGGGCTCCGAGCGGCAGAAGGTGGAGGGGCTGCTGGGCGGGGCCGACGACTATCTCGCCAAGCCGGTCGGGGCCGAGGAGCTGCTGGCCCGCCTCGCCGCCCAGCTGCGCCGGTCCGCCCGGCGCGCCCGCCCGGCGGGGGCGGACATCGTCAACGGCCCCTTCCGCCTGTCCCCGGGCGCACGCACCCTGAAGCTGGAGACGGGGGACGAGGCGCGGCTGATCGACCTGTCGCCGCTGGAGTTCGCCATCGTCTGCGAACTGATGAGCGCCCGCGGCCAGCCGGTGACCAAGACCATGCTGTGGGACCGGTGCTGGGTGGAGTGGAAATTCCTCCCCGACAACTTCGTCAACATCATCGACGCCCGCATCAGCGCCCTGCGTCGCCGGCTGAAGGAGCAGGCGCCCGAGCTGGGCGAGGACCTGCACCCCCTGATCGTCTCCGCGCGCAGCCAGAGCCTGGTCTTCCGCGATCTTTCGTCCTGGGAAGGCTGAGCCGCGGATGGGCGCGGGCTTGCGGGTCGCCTGGGCCTGGCTGGGGCGTCGCACCACGACCCAGCTGGCCGCCGGCGTGGCCGTGCTGTCGGCGCTGGCCCTGACCGCCTCCCTGCTCGTGACCGGCGCGGCGGTGCGACAGGAACAGCGCCAGACGGCGGCGCTGGCGGCGCTCGACGACTACAGCGCCATGATCGAGAAGCTGAACGTCGAAGGCGGCATGACCCCCGAGACGATCACCGCCGCCGACGCCACCTATCTGTCGAACTGGCTGACGGCCTTCCAGAACGGCCCCGCGCGCCGGGGCGAGGCGCAGACGCTGGAGGAGACCTGCCGCACCGGGCGCGGGGGCGCCGGCGTGCGCTTCATCCGCGCCCCGATCGGAGAGCCGGCCGGACTGGCCGCGCTGGAGGCCGTACGCGGCGTGCGGGCTCCGCGACTGGGGGCCGACGTCTGGCTGGTCCGGCTGGAGGCCGGCGTGCTGTGTCCCGGCCGTCCGGTGGAGGTGGTGGTGGTGCGCCGCTCGGTCGGGGGGCTGGACATCGCCGTCGGCCGGGTGGTCGACCGCTCCGGCGCGGCCTGGGCGCGGGCGGTGGCGGTGGTCATCGGCATCGGCGTTCTGCTGCTGGCGGCAGGCCTCGCCATCGCCACCTTCGCGCGCCGCCGCCTCACCAACGCCGTGGCCGAGGTGAGCCGGGCGCTGGATCGCGCCGCCGTGGGCGATTTCTCCGTGCGGGCCCCCGCCACCGAGATCGCCCCCGAGCTCACCGAGCTGTCGGAGCACGTCAACCAGACGCTCGACCGACTCGAGGAGTTGCTCGCCTGGCTGCGCGATTCCGCCGATCAGCTGGCGCATGACTTCCGGACCCCGCTGGCGCGGGCTTCCGCCCGTCTCGACCGGCTGGCGGCGACGGCCGAGGCGCCGGAGACCCGCCGGCTGGCCGCCGAGGCGCGGGGGGATCTGGACGCCCTGATCCGCGCGATGAACGAAGCCATGGCCCTGCGCGACGGAGAGGCGTGGTCGTTCGAGACGGTCCGGCTGGACGTCCTCGCCGCCCAGGCCGTCGAACTCTACGGACCGCTGGGCGAGGAGCGTGGCGTCTCCATCCGCCTGACGTCGGAGGAGGCGCCGGTGCTGGGCGTCCGCTCGCTGCTGCAAAGGGCGATCGCCAACCTGATCGACAACGCGGTGAAGTACTCGCCGGACGGCGGCGTGGTCGAGGTGTCGGTCGGATGCGACGGCGGCGGTCCCTGGCTGTCGGTCGCCGACCAGGGGCCCGGCTTTTCAGGCGACGCCGTCCCGGCGACGGCGGACGGCCCCGAGCCCGAGAGCCACGGCATGGGCCTGGCCTTCGTGCGCGCCATCCTGCGCCGCCACGGCGCCTCCATGACGATTGATGACGCCCGCCCGGGGGCTGTCGTCACGGCGCGCTTCTCGCGCTAGGCTCCGGCCGATGACAGGGGGTTCCAGCATGCGGCGCAAGATCTACGGGGCAGGCGGGGCGATCGTCCCGGCGCTCGCAGCGGCGGTTTCGATCCTCGCCGCCCACTCCGCGACCGCCCAGTCCGGCCCCTCTTCCCCGATGCCCTATGATGCGGAACGGGGCGTCTTCAGCTTCGCCGGCGGGCTGGAGCGGGCGCTGCCGGCCGTGGTGCAGGTCACCACCCTGGGCCGCTCGGGCGGGCCCAGCTCGGGCGACAACGAGCCGCGGCCGATCTCCGCCGGATCGGGGGCGATCGTCGACGCCCGCGAGGGCGTGGTGGTCACCAACAACCACGTGGTCGAGGGCGGCCGAAAATTCACCGTCGATCTCACCGACGGGCGCATCTTCGACGCCGTGCTGGTGGGCGCCGACAAGGCCACCGACCTGGCGGTTCTGCGCATCGAATCGGACGGCGCCGACCTCGGCCTCACCCAGATCGAGGTCGCCAACTCCGACGCCCTGCGCACCGGCGACCTCTCGTTCGCGGTCGGGTACCCGCTGGGCCTGGACCAGACCCTGACCATGGGCGTGATCTCCGGCCTGGGCCGGTCGGGTATGGGCGACCGCATCGAGGACTACATCCAGACCGACGCGGCGGTGAACTCCGGCAATTCGGGCGGCCCCCTGCTGGACAGCCGGGGCCGGCTGATCGGCGTCAACACCTCGATCCTGTCCGGCGGAGGCGGCGGCAACGACGGCATCGCCTTCGCCGTGCCCAGCCGCATCATGATGTATGTGGTCGACCAGCTGCGCACGACCGGCGAGGTGCGGCGCGGACAGACCGGCGCCATTCTCGGTTCGCTCAATCCCGAGCGCTCGCGCGACTTCGGCCTGGGCATCGTGCGCGGCGCGGTGGTGGAGGACGTGGCCCCCGGATCGTCGGCCGAGGCGGCGGGCCTGCGCCGCGGCGACATCATCACGCGCATCCAGAACCGGCCGGTGTCCAACGCCGGCACCGTCGCCGCCACGATCGGCATCGCGGAGCCCGGCACGACGGTCGAGGTGGTCTACCTGCGGGATGGGCGCGAGGGTCGCTCTGCGCTGCGGGTCGAGCCCGGTTCGGAGCGCACCGTCGTGGTGGGCGCGGAAGCCGCGCTGGCGCGGGGGGCCACGCTCCGCTCGACGACCGAGGGGCTGCAGGTCGTGGCGGTGGAAGGCGGCTCGCCCGCGGCCCAGGCGGGGCTGCAGGCCGGCGACATCCTCGAGCAGATCGACGGCGTCGCGGTGTCGGGTCTGGCCGACCTGAACGCCCTGGAGCCGGCCGGCGAACGCCGCCTGTCGGTGCGGCGCGATGGAGAGGGGATCGAGGTCGTCCTGCCCTGACGCGCGCGTCCTGCACGGCCGGCGGCGGACAGCAAAACGCCCGCCGGGCCGGGAGGGGGGGAGGGGCCAGGCGGGCGTCTCGCTTTGGAGGAAGCATCGGCCCGCCGAAGCCCTTGATGGAACGATCCAGGGGGCTGGGGGGGCTGTTCAGGATCCGGAACCGCTCCGAACTCCGACGAGCCGATGTCTCCCGTGTCGCCCCCCAAGGGGGCGCGCGATGGGCCGAACGGAGGCGTTTTCGTGTTCGCGGCGATTTTCCCGGATTGCGGCGTTCGCGACACGGCGTCGTCCGGCGGGGGCTGGCGTCGGCGGCCGGCTGCCCTAGACTGGATCGATGAGCGACGCCGATGCGCAGCCGCAGGCCGGTCCGGTCTTCTTCGACCGGCGCGAGCTTGACCAGATCCTGCGGGTCTACGGCCGGATGGTCGCCTCGGGCGAGTGGCGGGACTACGCCGTCGTCGGCCACCGCGACGTGGCCGAGTTCGCGGTCTTCCGCCGCTCGGGCGACGCGCCCGCCTACCGCATCGAGAAGCGCCCGGCCCTGCGCCTGCGCCAGGGCCAGTGGGCGGTGATCGGCGAGGGCGGCGTCGTCCTGCGCCGCGGCCGCGAGCTGGCGCAGGTGCTGCGCGTGTTCGACAGCCGGCGGTTCACCATCGTCGAATAGAAAAAGGGCCCGGATCGCTCCGGGCCCTTCCTCGCGTCTCGACGCCGATCCGCCTAGTCGCGGTTGCCGCCCATGAACATGAGCAGAAACTGGAACAGGTTCACGAAGTTGATGAACAGGCTCAGGGCGCCGAAGCCGGTGGCAACGCCCATCGCCGCCTCGTTCCCGCCCAGGGCGTAGTAGGTCATCTTCAGCCGCTGGGTGTCGTAGGCGATCAGGCCCGAGAAGATCAGCACGCCAAGGGCGCTGATGATCAGCATCAGCGTGCCGCTGCCCAGGAACATGTTGACGATCGAGGCGATGATCAGGCCGACCACGCCCATGATCAGGAAGGTGCCGAGGCCCGACAGGTCCTTCTTCGTCGAGTAGCCGAACAGGCTCAGCGCGCCGAAGGCGGCGGCGGTCACGAAGAAGGTCGAGGCCACGGACTCGCCCGTGTAGCGCAGGAAGACGAAGCCCAACGACGCGCCGATCGACGCCACCACCGCCCAGTACAGCAGGTTCACGCCGCCGGCGGTCGGGTTCTTCATGAAGAACATCGAGCCGAACAGCAGCACCAGGGGCAGGAACTGCACGATCATGCCCAGCATGGTGATGCCGTAGCCGGTGGCGGTCTGGGTCCAGAGCAGACTCGTCACCGCCGGCACGTTGCCGGTCACGTACGCCAGCGCGCCGGCCAGAACGAGGCCGAGGGCCAGCTTGTTGTAGACGCCCAGCATGAAGCTGCGCAGGCCCGCATCCACCGCCATGTCGGCGGTCTGCGGAATGGAATAGCCGTTTCTGAAATCGCTCATCGCGGTTTCGAATCCTCCTTTGGGCCGGGTCGTCCCGGCCTTTGCGCAAATATTGGTCGCGGGACCGTCATCTGCAAGGAAAACCGGACTTGGGCCGGGCGGTTGCAGCCGCTACCAAGGGTCGCATGATCCGGCTGTTCACCGCCCTGTCGATCCCCGAGGACATGGCCGCGACCCTCGCCCGCCGCCAGACCGGTCTGCCCGGGGCGAAGTGGCGCACGGCCGAGCAGCTTCACGTCACCCTCGCCTTCTACGGCGACATCGATGAGCGTCGGGCCGATGATCTGGCGGCCGAGCTCAGCCGGGCGGCGAGCGGCGGACCGTTCGAGATCGTCCTGTCGGGCGTCGGCGCCTTCGGCGACGGCCACCGCACCCACGCCATCTGGGCCGGGCTCGAGGCCAACGAACGTCTGTCGGTTCTCGCCGGCCGCTGCCGTTCCGCCGGCGAACGCGCGGGCGTGGTCATGGAGCGGCGCGACTACCGCCCGCACGTCACCCTCGCCTATCTCAAGCCGCAGACCAATCCGGACCGGGTGGGCGCCTGGATCACCGGCCACAACCTGCTTCGATCGCCGCCGATCCGCATCGACCGCTTCGGCCTGTTCTCCAGCGAGCTGACGCCGGGCGGCAGCCACTATCAGCTTGAAAGGGAGTATCTGCTGTGACCGGACCTGTGCTCCACACCGAACGCCTGATCCTGCGCCCGATCGCGCTGGAGGACTTCCCGCGCTGGGCCGAGATGATGGCCGACCCGGAGGCGGCGCGGTTCCTGGGCGGCGCGCAGCCATCGGCGACCGCCTGGCGCGGCTTCATGACCATGGCCGGGGCGTGGAGCCTGACCGGCGTGTCCATGTTCTCGGTGATCGAACGCGACAGCGGCCTCTGGCTCGGCCGCATCGGTCCGTGGCGGCCCCACGGCTGGCCCGGGACCGAGGTGGGCTGGGGCCTGCACCCCGAGGCCCAGGGCAAGGGCTTCGGCGTCGAGGCCGCCGCCGCGGCGATCGACTACGCCTTCGACGTGCTGGGCTGGACCGAGGTCATCCACTGCATCGACCCCGACAATCTGCCGTCCATCCGGCTGGCGGAGCGGATCGGCTCATACAACCAGGGCCCCACCCGCCTGCCGCCGCCGTTCGAGCAGCTGTCGATCGAGCGCTGGGGCCAGACCCGCGACGAATGGCGGGCGCGCCGCCGCTGACGCGGGGAACCGCGCCTTAAGGTCACGCTTTGACCGGTGCGGCCGTTCGGCTAGGCAGGACCGAGGAAACGAAGAGGACGGACATGCGCGTACTGGTTCTGGGCGGCGACGGGTTCTGCGGCTGGCCCACGGCTTTGCATCTGTCCGCCCGCGGCTGGGACGTGCTGATCGTCGACAACCTCAGCCGCCGCAACATCGACAACGAGCTGGAGGTCCAGTCGCTGACCCCCATCCGCACCATGGGCGAGCGCCTCGCCGCCTGGCAGGAGGTCTCGGGCCGGACCATCGAGTTCGTCAACATGACGGTCGGCAAGGAGTTCGACCGCCTCGTCGCCCTGATCCGCGACTGGAAGCCGGACAACGTGGTGCACTTCGCCGAACAGCGGGCCGCGCCGTATTCGATGAAGTCCGCCCGGCACAAGCTGTACACGGTCGACAACAATCTGAACGCCACCAACCACCTGCTGGCGGCGATCGTGGAGAGCGGGCGGGACGTGCACCTGGCGCATCTCGGGACCATGGGGGTGTACGGCTACACCACCGCCGGCCTGCGCATCCCCGAGGGCTATCTGAAGGTGACGGTCGACACCGACCACGGGCCGACCGAGCAGGAGATCCTGTTCCCGCCGAACCCGGGCTCGATCTACCACATGACCAAGACCCAGGACGCCCTGCTGTTCCAGTTCTACGCCCGCAACGACGGCCTCAGGATCACGGACCTGCACCAGGGCATCGTCTGGGGCACCCAGACCGAGGAGACCCGCCAGGACGAGCGGCTGATCAACCGCTTCGACTACGACGGCGACTACGGCACGGTGCTGAACCGCTTCCTGATGCAGGCGGCGGTCGGCTATCCGCTGACCGTGCACGGCACCGGCGGGCAGACCCGGGCCTTCATCCACATCCAGGACACGGTGCGCTGCGTCGAGCTGGCGCTGAAGAACCCGCCGAAGTCGGGTGAACGGGTCAAGATCCTCAACCAGATGACCGAGAGCCGCCGGGTCCGCGACCTCGCCGCCCTGATCTCGGAGATGACCGGCGTCGAGGTGCACAACGTGCCCAACCCGCGCCAGGAGGCCGACGAGAACGAGCTGGTGGTGGCCAACGACCAGTTCCGCGACCTCGGGCTGAAGCCGATCACCCTGCAGCAGGGCCTGCTGGACGAGGTCACCGAGATCGCCCGCCGCTATGCGGATCGCGCCGACCTGTCCAAGGTGCCGTGCGTGTCCAGCTGGAACAGCAAGCGCGCCGAGGCCCTGAAGACCGAGCCGGCGGCGATCGCCTCGGTGACCGCGGCGGCCCATGTGCGCTCGGCCTGAGGCGCGATGACCGCAGCCCCCGCGTCTCCGTCCCTGCTGGTCTTCGGCGGCGGCTGGCTGGGCCGCGCCGCCGCCTGCGAGGCGATACGGCGCGGCGGGCGGGCGACGCTGACCAGCCGCGACCCCGCCCGGCGCGCCGCGCTGACGGCGGAGGGGCTGGAGGCTGTCGACCCCAACGACGAGGGAGTGCTGGACCGGGCCGTCGCCGAGGCCTCGGCCATCCTCGTCACGGCGCCCCCGGGACCGGCGGGCTGTCCGGGGCTGCAGCGCCTGATCCCGGCGATCGCCCGCGCCGGCGCCTGGTCGGACTGGATCGGCTACGTCTCCTCGACCGCCGTCTACGGCGACCGCGCCGGCGGCTGGGCCTTCGAGGACGATCCGCTGAACGCCGCCTCGCTGGAAGGCGCGCGGCGGGTGCGGGCCGAGCGGGACTGGCTGGACGCCGGCCGCGGCATGGGCCTGACCGTGCAGATCTTCCGCCTTCCGGCGCTGTACGGTCCCGGCCGCTCGCCGCTGGACAGGCTGCGCGACGGCACGGCGCGGCTCGTCCGCAAGCCGGGCCAGGTCTTCAACCGGATCCACGTCGACGACGCCGTGGCCGGCTTCTTCGCCTCCATGGCCCGGCCGCATCCGGGCCGCGCCTACACCCTGTGCGACGACGAGCCGGCGCCGGCCGATGTCGTCATGGCGGGGGCCGCCCGCCGGCTGGGTCTGCCGGATCCGCCCGAGGTCGCTCTGGAGGATCCCTCGGTCAGCGAGGCCATGCGCCGCTTCTACCGCGACTCCAAGCGCCTCTCGAACGCCCGGGCCAAGGCCGAACTGGGCTGGCGGCCGCGCTACCCGAGCTGGCGCGAGGGGCTGGAAAGCCTGCTCTGACCCGGTTCCCGGCCCTCAGGCCGGCTTGCGCGCGACCAGGTCGATCAGGGCCGACGGCCCGGCATGGGCGTCGCCCTCGGCCAGCACGGCGTCGTAGGTGGTGAGTTCGAGAATCTCGAGATCGCTGAACGCCTCGCGCAGCAGCGCCCCGGTGTAGAGGTTCTCGACCACGCCCGGCCCGCCGGTCCCGTAGGCGATCTGCTCGGGGCGGTAGCCTTCCAGCAGCAGCAGGCCGCCCGGCTTCAACGCCGCCTTCAGCGCCGCGAAATGGCGTGCGCGAGCCTCGGGCCCGGCGAACTGGATGAAGATGGCGACGACCACATCCATCGTTCCGACCGGCCAGTCCCAGTCGTCGAGATCGGCCAGTCGCGCATCGATCTCCACGCCGTGCCGCGCCGCGAGCGCCCGCGCCTTGGCCACGGCTCGGGGCGAGATGTCGGTCGACAGCACCCTCAGCCCCCGACGCGCCAGCCAGACTCCGTTGCGGCCTTCGCCGTCCGCCACCGCCAGGGCGCTTTGCCCAGGCCCAAGCCGATAGGCCTGACGGGCGAGGAAGGCGTTCGGCTCTTGCCCGAACCGGTAGGCCTCGCCCTCGTACCGCTGGTCCCAGAACTTCCGCGCGTCTTCGTTCGCCATTGATCTCGCCCCTGATGTCAGGATGCATCCGGGGATTGCGTGCGCCCGGACAAGCGGTCCGGTCAGAACGGCAGGATGTTGCGCTGGCGGCTGTAGGCCATGGTGCCGACGTTGGCGCCGAGGCGCAGGCCCACGCCGGTGCGGATCGGGGCCAGGACGATTCCGTCGGCGCGCTGGTAGTTCACGCCCAGGCCGCCGACCAGATAGGCGGAGCCCTCCACGCCGGGGTAGCGGCGATAGATCATGTCCGGGTGGTAGAGGCCGTAGACCAGGGTGAACACCCGGCTGCCGTTGCCGCCGACGTCCCAGCCGATCGAGATGCCCTGCCAGAACACCTCCTGCGAGGCCGAAAGGTCCTTCATGTGCAGGGCGCCGCGGCCGTAGCGCAGGCCGACGCCGACCGCGCCCGCGGCCTCCTCGCCGGCGATGTAGGCGGTCGGCCGGTCGCCCTGGTCGGCGAAGATGCGCTCGATCGCCCCGCCGATGGCCTCGGCGGCGATGCCCAGTTCGCGCGAGCCGGCGGCGATCAGTTCGTCGGCGGTATAGGCCGGGGCCGTCTGGTCGGAGCGGATCGGATAGTTGGGATCGGCCGGGCCGTTCGAGGCGCAGGCGGACAGGCCCGAGACGCCGGCGCTGGCGGCGAGGCCCGAGAGGATCATCTGGCGGCGGTGCATGCTCTGGCTCCGAAGGCGGGACGGGTCGCCCGACTCCCGCGGGCGCTCGACGTCACCGTCGCCGCTCTTTGAGTCAGCCTTGCGGCGGCAAGGTTAACGAGAGGTTGCGGCGCGGCTCCCGGGGCCGGGAGGTGACGGGGCTTTAACGTGACAGCGGCCGCGGAGCCGGTAGGAGATTGGCCGACCGGCGGTATGGGCGACGCCGACGCGGCGGGGCGCAGCAGGGAGCATGGCATGAAGACGCTGATCCGTATGGCGGTGGCGCTCGTCGCAACGACCTTGGCGGCGGGCGGCGCGCAGGCGCAGAGCGGTTCCGCCGCCGAGGGCTGGCGGCAGCTGACGCGGGCCGATCTCGAGGCCGCCCGCGCGCTGGTCGCAGGAAACCACCCGGGGGCGGTGGAGGCGCTGGGCGACGCGGCCTTCCGTGACCGGTTGCGCGACGGCTATGACGCGGCCCTGGCCCGCATCCCATCGGTCGACAGCTACGCCGGTTACCTGGCCGTCCTCGCCGGTTTCGCCACCGGCTTCGGCGACGCGCACGTCTGGTCGACGCCCCGGCTGCGGGGCATGCCCTACGCCTGGACCGGCCTGGTCATGACGCGCCAGGGCGGAGACTGGGTGGTCGGAGCCCAGGATGGCCAGGACCAGGGACTTGTCGGCGCGCGTCTGGTCTCCTGCGACGGCGCGGACGCCGAAGAGGTGGCCGCCGCCCGGCTGGCCTTCCGTATCTCCGCCCCGATCGAGGCCCAGCGGATCGCCCACGGCGGCTTCATCTTCGTGGACGACGGCAACCCCTTCCTGACCCGACCGGCCCGGTGCGTGTTCAGCGCCGGCGAGGGTCCGGTCGAGGTGGAAATGAATTGGCGGCCGGTGGAGACGCCGCGGCTGGCCGAGGCGCTGAATGCCGGCCAGGCGGCCGCGCGCGCCGGCTTCGGGGTGCGGCGCAGCGGCGACCGCTGGTGGATCGCCATCGAGCGCCTCTCCGACGAGGCGGCCGCCGTCGTCCGGACGTTGGAGGAGCGGCAGGCCGAATGGCGGAACAGCCCGGCCCTGGTCATCGACCTCCGCGGCAACGGCGGCGGGGACTCACGGCATGGCCGCCGTCTGGCCGACCTGATCTACGGCGCCGGCCACACCGCGGCGCGGCTCCGTCACGGCTCGGCCTGCGCGGGCGTGTGGAGAGCCTCGCCCGGCAACGCCGCGCATGTGCGCGCCTTCGCCGCCCGCGTGCAGGACCCCCAGACCGCCGCCTACTATGCGGCTCTGGCGGAACGGATCGATCAGGCCGTCTCCGAGGGGCGCCTGTTCGACGAGCCGATACCCGAGTGTCCCCCGGCGGAGGCCGAAACCTCCGCAGCGCCGGAGCCCGCCTATGCGGGGCAGGTGGTGGTCGTCACCGACCACGCCTGTTTCAGCTCCTGCCTGCTGATGGTCCGTGACTTCCGCGCCCTCGGCGCCCTGCACGTCGGTGAGGCGACCAACGCCGCGACCCGTTACATGGAGGTGCGTGAAATCACGCTGCCGTCGGGCCTGAGCACCTTCAGCACCCTGCAGAAAGTGGCCATCGGCGAGGGCGCCGACATCGGACCGTTCACGCCCGAGCGTCTCTTTCCCGGGCGGATGAACGACACCGCGGCCCTGGAGGCATGGGTGGCGGAGCTGGCGGCCGAGTGATCGGCCGCCGGCCTCACCCCCTGAGCGTCGCTCCGACCTTGCCCGCCGCCGCCACGACCTTCGCCGAAAGGGCCTCGATCTCGGCCTCGGTCAGGGTCGCCTCGCGCGGCTGCACCACGACCTCCAGCGCCACCGACTTCATGCCCTGAGGCACGCCCGCGCCGCGGTAGACGTCGAACACCCGCACCTCGGCGATCAGGGCCTTGTCCGCCCCCGCGACGGCGCGGACGAGGTCGCCGGCCGGCTTGCCGTCCTCGATCACGAAGGCGAAGTCCCGCGTCAGCGGCATCAGGGCGGACAGGTTGGCCGCGCCGCGCGCCTTGCCGGCCTTGCCGCGCGGCTCGGGCACGGCGTCCAGCACGATCTCGAAGGCCAGCACCGGGCCGTCTGCGTCCAGCGCCTTGAGCACGCGCGGGTGCAGGGCGCCGAACTCCGCCATCACGTTCTTCGGACCCAGCTGCAGCCGGGCCGAGCGCCCGGGATGCCACCAGTCGCGGTTCTGGCCCTGGACCAGCTGCAGCGAGGCGACCGGCGCCCCCAGCTCCTCCAGCAGGGCCAGCAGGTCGCCCTTCAACGCGAACAGGGCGTCCTCGGCCGCCCCGCCCCAGTGTCGGGGAGACTTCGGGACCGTGAGCCCGGTGATGACGGTGCGCTGGCCGGTCGGGCTGTCGTCCAGGTAGATCGGGCCGATCTCGAACAGGGCGACGTCGGGGTGACCGCGCGCGGCGTTGCGCGCCGCCGCCTCGACCAGGTTGGGCAGGGCCGACGGCCGCATGCAGTCCAGGTCGGCGGCGATCGGGTTCTCGAGCACCAGCCGCTCGCTCCCGCCGCCGAACAGGGCCGCGGTCGACTGTCTGGTGAAGGACCAGGTGACGGCCTCGGCGTAGCCCATGGCGGCCAGCGCCCGACGGGCGGTCCGCACCCGCGCCTGCCGCGGGTTCAGCACGCCCCGTGCCGGCGCCCCGAGGTCGGGCAGGGGCGTGGACGGCAGCTCGTCATAGCCTTCGATGCGGGCGATTTCCTCGACGAGATCGGCCGGCCCCTCGACGTCGCGCCGCCACGACGGCGGGGTGACCGTCCATGGCGAGCCGCGCCGCACCTCGAAGCCGAGGGCGGTCAGGATCTCCGCGATGCGGTCCTCGCCGAGCGACAGCCCGGTCAGGGCGGCGACGCGGTCCGGATCGAAGGCGAAGCCGGCGGGATCGGCGGGGGCCTGTCCGGCCAGCACGATCTCCGAGGCCTCGCCGCCGCACAGCCCGAGGATCAAACGCGTGGCCAGCTCCAGCCCGGGCACGACCGAGGCCGGGTCGACGCCGCGCGCGAAGCGGTACTGGGCGTCCGAGTTCAGGCCCAGCGTGCGGCCGGTCTGGGCCGTGACGATCGGGTCGAACCAGGCGCTCTCGACGAAGACGTCGACGGTCTCGTCCGAACAGCCGGTCGACTCCCCGCCCATGACGCCGCCCAGACCAATGGGCCGCTCGCCGGCGGCGTCGGCGATGACGCACATCGACGGATCGAGCGCGTAGGTCTTGCCGTCCAGCGCGATCAGATGCTCCGGCGTGCCGGCGGCGATGCCCTCGGCGGCCTCGGAGGTCTGGCCGCCGCGCACGACGATCTCGCCGCCGACCAGCTTGGCCATGTCGTAGACGTGCAGCGGACGGGCGCGGTCGTAGGAGATCAGGTTGGTGACGTCGACCAGCCGGTTGATGGGCCTGAGGCCGATGGCGGTCAGCCGGTGCTGCAGCCAGTCCGGCGAGGGGCCGTTGCTGACCCCGCGGATCACCCGGCCGGCGAACACCGGGCACATCTCCGGCGCCTCCAGGCGCACGGAGACGGGGGAGGGGAAGGATCCGGCGACCGGCTCGATCGCGGCGGTCTTCAGCGCGCCCACGCCGGCGGCGGCGAGATCGCGGGCGATGCCGGCCACGCCCAGCCAGTCGGATCGGTTGGGGGTGACCTCGAAGTCGATCACCGGCTCGGCCCCGAACACCCCGGCGGCCGGCTGGCCCACCTGCAGGTCGTCGGCCAGCTCGAGAATGCCGTCGCTCTCCGCCGACAGCTGCAGCTCTGCGGCCGAGCACAGCATGCCGTGCGAGACCACGCCGCGCACCGGCTTCTCGACCAGGGTCACGCCGAGGCCGGGCACATAGGCGCCGATCGGGGCGTAGATGGTGGTCAGGCCCGCGCGCGCGTTCGGCGCGCCGCAGACGATCTCCTTCAGGCCGTCGACGGTGTCGACCTGGCAGACCTGCAGCCGGTCGGCGTTCGGGTGCCGCTCGGCGGAGACGATGCGCGCCACCGTGAACGGCGCCAGCGCCGCCACGGGGTCATGGACCTCCTCGACCTCGAGGCCGGCCATGGTCATGGCTTCGGCGACGGCGTCGACCTCCGCCGCCGTGTCGAGGTGTTCCTTCAGCCAGGAGAGGGTGAACTTCACGCCCTGGAGCTCCCGGAAGCCGCGGCGGTTACGGTCTGGATCCCGGCCAGCTCGTCCAGCAGCTCGTCGGAGCCGGTGAAGCCGACCTGGGCGAAGCGGCAGCGCACGAAGCGGCAGTTGGAGACGCCGACCACTCCGGCCATGCGGTCGCGCCCGACCGGCCGGTAGAGCAGATTGCGCATGTCGGACGTCGTGCCCATCGTGCAGCTGTCGAAGACGGTGCCGTTCATCACGGCCATGACTGCGGGACCCTCGATCAGGCAGTCGGTGAAGGTCTTGCCGTCGATCGCCGTCTGTCCGGCGTTCCAGTGCTGGACCGCCAGCGAAGGCAGCCAGACCGCTTCCTTCTCGAAGGAGGTGCGGGCCACCAGGGCGCGGCCCGCGGCTTCTTCGGCGGACATGGCGGGCGTCGGGGTCTGGTCTGTCATGGTCGGGTCTCTGATATCTGGCCGGAACGCTAGTCGGTCGTACGGACCTGCTCGACCAGCACGTTCAGGAGCTCGTCGGGGCCGGTGATGCCCAGCGTCTGGAACTGGCAGTTGCGGAAGGTGCAGTTGCGCACCGGAATGGAGCCGATGGCCATCTGGCCGCTCATCGGGCGGAACAGCATGTTGCGCATGTCGCCGCCGGTCTGGCCGAAGTTCACGCCCTCGAACCGGACGCCCTCCAACGCCAGCATCACCGCCGGGCCTTCGATGACGCAGTCGGTGAAGACGCGGCCCTCCAGGACGGCTCCGCCGCCGGACTGGACATTGGCCCGATAGAGGTCGAACAGCGCGAAGCGCCCGCCGGTGAACTCCCGGGCCAGCGGGTCCAGTTGGCGCGGGTCGCCCGCGGCGGCGGTGGCGGCGTCGGTCATCAGGAAAGCCCGCTGGCGGTGTTGGGGGCCTGGAAGGCCGAGAAGCCGTAGTGGGCCAGCCACCGGGTGTCGGCCTCGAACATCGGCCGCAGGTCGGGAATGCCGTACTTCAGCATGGCCAGACGATCGACGCCCATGCCGAAGGCGAAGCCCTGGTACTCGTCCGGATCGATGCCGCAGTTGCGCAGCACGTTGGGATGCACCATCCCGCAGCCGAGGATCTCCATCCAGCTGTCGCCCTGGTTCAGCTTCAGCTCGCCGCCCGAACGGTCGCAGCGGATGTCCATCTCGGCGGACGGCTCGGTGAACGGGAAGTGGTGCGGGCGGAAGCGGGCGTGAACGTCGTCGACCTCGAAGAAGCGGGCCACGAAGGTCTCCAGCGTCCACTTCAGACAGCCCATGTGCACGCCCTTGTCGATCACCAGGCCCTCGACCTGGTGGAACATCGGCGTGTGGGTCGCGTCGCTGTCCTTCCGGAAGGTCCGGCCCGGCGCGATGATCCGGATCGGCGGCTTCTGGCTCATCATCGTCCGCACCTGCACCGGGCTGGTGTGGGTGCGCAGCACCTTGCGCTCGCCGGTCTCCGGGTCGGGCGTCAGGAAGAACGTGTCGTGCATCTCCCGCGCCGGGTGTTTGGGCGGGAAGTTCAGAGCGGTGAAGTTGTGGAAGTCGTCCTCGATGTCGGGACCTTCCGCGACCGCGAAGCCCATGTCGGCGAAGATGGCGATCATCTCGTCCATCACCTGCATGGTCGGGTGCACGCTGCCCTTGCGACGCGGCCGGGAGGGGAGGGTCAGGTCGACGTGCTCGGCCTTCAGCCGGGCGTCCATTTCGGCCGCCTCCAGCTCGGCCTTGCGGGCCGCCAGCGCCGCCGAGACGCGGTCGCGCAGGCCGTTGATCATCGGCCCGCGCTCGCGCCGCTCCTCCGGGCTCATGGCCCCCATGCCCTTGAGCAGGCCCGAGATCGAGCCCTGCTTGCCGAGCGCGGCGACGCGCAGCTCCTCCACCGCGGCGGCGGTCTCCGCCGCGCCGATGGCGTTGATCAGGTCGAGTTCGAGCTGGGCGAGGTCGGTCATGGTCGCAGTCGTCTAGCGGCTGCGGCGGAAAGCAAAAAGCCCCCCGGCGCGCGCCGGGGGGCTTTTGCGTCTTCCGTCGCCGGAAAAGCTTACGCCAGCGCGGCGCGGACCTTGTCGGCGACCGCCTTGAAGGCGGCGTCGTCGGCGGCCATGGCGGCGAGAACCTTGCGGTCCAGCTCGATGCCGGCCTTGCCCAGGCCGTGCATGAACTGGCTGTAGGTGAAGCCTTCCAGACGCGCGGCGGCGTTGATGCGCTGGATCCACAGGGCGCGGAAGTTGCGCTTCTTGGTGCGGCGGTCGCGGTAGGCGTATTGCCCGGCGCGGTCCACGGCGGCCTTGGCGGCGCGGATGGTGTTCTTGCGGCGGCCGTAGAAGCCCTTCGCCTGCTTCAGGACCTTCTTGTGCTTGGCGTGGGAGGTCACGCCGCGGGTCACACGAGCCATATCTCTATTCCTTCAAACTGGATGATCTGTCCGGAGCGCGCGCCGATCAGGCGTACGGCATGTAGGACTTGATCTTCTTGGCGTCGGCGTCCGACATCACCGCGGTGCCGCGGTTCTGGCGGATGTACTTCGAGTTGTGGCTGATCAGCCGGTGGCGCTTGCCCGCCACGCCGGCCTTGACCTTGCCGCTCGCCGTCAGTTTGAAGCGCTTCTTGGCGCCCGACTTCGTCTTCAGTTTCGGCATTTCATCTCCTTTGCCGGGTGCTGGACCCGGAGTTTCAAAGACCGCCCAGGCATGCCTGTTCGCCCGGCGGTCCGGTACGCGAAGGCGCGGCTTCTAGTCGAAGCGGGCCCGGAAGGCAAGCAGAGTCTAGGTTTGCGCGGCTTCCGCGAGGGCGGCCGCCTCGCGCCGCCGGAAGGCCCGGCCCGCGTTGATCGCCAGCACCGCCGCCGGGACGGTCAGGGCCGCGCCCACCAGGAAGGGCCAGTCGTGGCCGAGGACGGAATACAGGGTCCCCGCCGCGATCGGGCCGAAGATGCGGGCGATCGAGCCGGAGGCCATGTTGAGGCCCAGCATCGCCCCCTGCCGGTCGGCCGGCGTCGAGCGGCTGATCAGGGCCGACACGTTGGGCATGGCCAGGGACATGCCGGCGGCGCCGACGGCCATGACGATCGGGATGATCCAGCCCTGCACCACCGGCAGGGTCCACGGGCCGAGGTCGAGCGACACGGCCGGAAACCACGCCACCGGCGCCAGCACCTGGGCCACCAGCGAGCTTCCGAACAGAAGCATGCCGAAGGCCAGCACCGGCGCCTCGCCGAAACGCCGCGCCAGCCGGCCGGCGAAGAAGCCCTGGTTCAGGGTCGAGACGATGCCCACGATCATGAAGGCCAGCCCCACCTCGCGCGCGTCCCAGGCGTAGCGGTCCCCGGCCCACAGGCCGAACACGCTCTCCATGGCCGAGAAGCCGGCCATGTAGACGAGGGTGACCAGCAGCACCCGCGACACCACCGGGCTGGCGCGCGCCTCGTGCAGCCCCGCGAGGAAGCGCGTGCGCGGGACCGACGGATCCGCCTTCGCCCGGCTCTCGCGCAGGAAGACGATCACGCCGACGGCGGCCAGCGCCGCCAGCCCCGCCGCCGTGAAGATCGGCAGCTGATAGCCCAGACGGCCCAGCTGCGGCTGGGTCAGCAGGCCGCCCAGCCCCGGTCCCACGATGAAGCCCAGCCCGAAGGCGGCGCCGATCAGCCCCATCCGCCCGGCCCGCTTCTCCGGCGGGGTGACGTCGGCGACATAGCCCTGGACGGTCGAGATGTTTCCGGCCCCGAGGCCGGTGAACAGCCGCACGGCGATGGCCAGCCAGATGTTCGGGACGAAGGCCAGGGCCAGATAGCCGGCGGCGTTGGCGACCAGGGTGACCAGCAGCACCGGCTTGCGCCCGATGCGGTCCGACAGCCGCCCCCAGAACGGCTCGGCGAAGAACTGGCCCAGCGAATAGGCCGAGAACATCAGGGTGATCTGCCAGGCCGCCGCGTCGAGGCTCAGTGCGAAGAACGGCAGCAGCGGCACCACCAGGCCGAAGCCGACCAGGTTGATGAACACCACCGAGAACAGCACGGCCAGCGCCGGCGCCTGGGGCTTGGACGGGGGCGGCGCGGCGGGAGAGGGCATGAACCCAGCTTAGCCGGGAAGGGCAGCGCCGGAAATGAAAACGCCCCGGCCGTCTCCGACCGGGGCGCTGCGTTCATCGGATCGATCGGGCCGCCTAGCGCGGCGCCAGGATCATGATCATCTGCCGGCCTTCCATGCGCGGCGCGTACTCGACCTTGGCCACTTCCTCGAAATCGGCCTGGACCTTGTTGAGCAGCTTCATGCCCAGCTCGGGGTGGGCCATTTCGCGACCGCGGAAGCGCAGGGTGACCTTCACCTTGTCGCCTTCCTCGAAGAAGCGCGTCATGGCCTTGGCCTTCACCTCATAGTCGTGGGTGTCGATGTTCGGCCGAAGCTTGATCTCCTTGAGCTCGACGACCTTCTGGCGCTTGCGCGCCTCGGCCTTCTTCTTCTGCTCCTGGAAGCGGAACTTGCCGTAATCGAGAATCTTGGCGACCGGCGGGTCGGAGGTGGCGACGATCTCGACCAGGTCCAGCCCGGCCTCCTCGGCGGCCTCGAGGGCGGCGGAGGTGGGCATGACCCCCTGCTTCTCGCCGTGCTGATCAATGAGCAGCACGCGGGGGGCGCGGATATCCTGGTTCATACGCGGCCCGTCCTTTACGGGCGGCGCTTGCATGGGACGGCGAATGGGCGTCGTTTCCTTATGTGGTCGAGGACGGCGTGTTCTGACGAGGCGAAGCGCGCGACGGATCGCGGCGTTCCCCTCGGGTGGCTATATGACCGCGAAAGCCCTGTTCTTCAAGGCTGGACGGGCTTCTCCGGCCCGATGAAGGCGTCGTGGAGATCGATCACGGCGGAAAAGACACGTTCGACGGTCAGGTCCTCGATCGGTGCGAATTCCCCCCGCGTCTCATTCGACGCCGCCGTGCGCGTCCGGGGCCCCCACGGGCCGTAGAGCCACCACTCGGTCGGCCCGAACAGGCCGAGCGTCGGTCGGCCGAGGGCCGCCGCCACGTGCATCAGTCCCGAGTCGTTGCCGACGAAGAGGGCCGCCCGGTCGATCGCGGCGGCCGAGGCGAGAATGTCGCCCTTGCCGACGAAGTCGATGGCCCGCGCGCCGGCCGTCTCCAGCGCCGGCGTCGCCGGCGGCCGGTCGCCCGGGCCGCCGACGGGCATGAAGCGCCAGCCGGCGAAGCGCGGCTCGGCCATCAGCTTCCCGACCAGCTGGCCCCAGCGGTCGGCCGGCCAGCTCTTGCCCGGCTGATGGGCGATGGGGGCCAGCGCCAGGATCGGGCCGGGCCCCGCGCCGCCCGCCAGCTGCGGATCGATCACCGCCGCCGCCTCGGTCCGGGCGCGGTCGTCGAGGAAGATCTCGGGGTCCAGCGGCGTTTCGGAGCCCAGCAGGCGCGACACCATCTCGACCTTGCGCAGTCCGGTCTCCCACGAGCGGTTGTAGACCACCCGCCGGCGGGCCGGGACCAGGTAGCTCAGCGCCGAGCCCCGGATGTCGATCACCATCTCCCAGCGGGTCCCGACCGCCTGTTTCCAGAGGTCGACCCAGTGTCCGGCCAGCTTCTTCTTGTCGAGCACGATGACCCGCTCCACCCCCGGGGCCGAGCGGAAGAAGGGCGCCGGCGGCCGTCCGCAGGCGACGGTGATCCGCGCGCCGGGAACCTGCCGCCCGATCTCGCGGATCACCCCCGAGGAGATGACGCAGTCGCCGATGCGGTTGGAGGTGACGAACAGGACCTTCTTGTCGGACACGCTGGTATCGACCTTCGCTTCGTGGGTCGGGGTTGGCTATCAGTCCGCGAGCGTTTTCGCGAGAGGAACGAGATGGACGACATCGAACGCCTGGCCCGGCCCGACGGCGAGAGCCTGGCCCTGAAGCGGGTCCGCGGCGACGGACCAACGGTGCTCTGGATCGGCGGCTTCCGCTCGGACATGGAGGGGACCAAGGCGCTGGCGCTGGACGCGGCGGCCCGCGAGCGCGGCTGGAGCTACGTCCGCTACGACCACTTCGCCCACGGCGCCTCCTCCGGCGACTGGCGACAGGCGACCATCGGCCGCTGGCGCGAGGACGCGATCGCCCTGGTCGACGCCTTCGAGGGGCCGGTGATCCCGGTCGGCTCCTCCATGGGCGGCTGGGTCGCCCTGCTGCTGGCCCTCGCCCGGCCGGAGCGGCTGCACGGTCTGGTGCTGGTCAACCCCGCCCCCGACTTCACCGAGCGGCTGATGTGGCCGGGGCTTCCGGACCACCAGCGTCAGGCCATACTCCGCGACGGCGAGACCCTGATCGCCGAGGAGGGCCTTGGCGAGTACGTCCTGACCCGGCGCATGTTCGAGGAGGCGCGCGACTGGCTTGTCCTTGACCGGCCGATCCCCGTCCGGGCGCCCGTCCACATCCTGCAGGGGCGCGCCGACGACGTCGTGCCGTGGCGCCACGCCGCCCTGCTGACGGAGCGCCTGACCGGGGGCGACGTCCGGCTGGACCTGGTCGAGGGCGGCGACCATCGCCTGTCCTCGCCCCGCGACCTCCTCCGGCTGGTGGAGGCCATTGAACGGATGCGCGGGGCGGCGCTTATATGAGGCGGACCTGCAAGGAGACCGCCATGCGTATTCCGATCGCCTGCGCCCCTCTCGCCCTCGGCCTGGCCCTCTCGGCCTGCGCCACGACGGGGGAGGGAGACTACTACAACGACGAGCTGCGCCGCCTCGCCGCCGACTGCGAGGCTCGCGGCGGCATCCTCTCTCCGACCGGATCGCAGACCGGCCGACCGGCCGTGGACAACGTCTGCAAGATCACCGGTGAGACCGGCCGCGCGCCGAGCGGGGGCTGAGGGTGCGCGCCCTCGTGCTCTCCGCCGCGGCGGTGACCCTGTCGGCCTGCGCCGGCGGACCGCCGCTGGAGACCACCGCCGAGCGTCTCTCGGCCCTCGAGCAGAGCTGCCGCGAGCGCGGGGGCGTGCTCGTGTCGTCCGGCGCTCCGCCGACGGGCCGCCCGGAGGTGGACAACGTCTGCCGGATCACCGGCGGAGCCTCGCGCCTGCCCGGCGGCTGAGCCGGGTCAGAGCAGGGCGGCGATCGCCGCCCGCGCCGCCTCGCCGAGGTCCGGCCGCTTCAGCGCCAGCGCCACATTGGCCCGCAGCAGGCCGATCTTGTCGCCGCAGTCGTGGGTCACGCCCTCGTATTCGACGGCGGTGAACGTCTGGGTCTGCATCAGCTTCGCCATGCCGTCGGTCAGCTGGATCTCCCCCCCGGCCCCGCGTTCGGTGTTCTCGAGAATGGCGAAGATCTCCGGCTGCAGGATGTAGCGGCCCGAGATCGACAGGTTCGACGGCGCCTCGCCGCGCGGCGGCTTCTCCACCATGCCCTTCATGCGGATGCGCCGCCCGTCGCGGGCCTCCGGGTCGACGATGCCGTACTTGTGCGTCAGGTCGTGCGGCACCTGCTCGACGCCGATGACGTTGCCGCCCACCTCGGCGTAGACGTCGGCCAGCTGCTTCAGGGCTCCGGGCTGGGCGTCGACGATGACGTCCGGCAGGATCACCGCGAACGGCTCGTCGCCGATGATGTCGCGGGCGCACCAGACGGCGTGGCCCAGCCCCTTGGGCTGCATCTGGCGGGTGAAGCTCATCTCGCCGGCCTCGGCGAGCTCGGCGTTCATCATGTCGAGGATGTCGGTCTTGCCCTTGGCCTCCAGCTGGGCCTCGAGCTCGATCTGGTGATCGAAATAGTCCTCGATGGCCTGCTTGGCCCGGCCGGTGACGAAGACGATGTGCTCGATGCCCGCCTCGCGCGCCTCCTCGACGATGTAGCTGAGGATCGGCCGGTCGACGACGTTGAGCAGCTCCTTGGGCGTGGTCTTGGTGCCGGGCAGCACCCGGGTGCCGAGTCCGGCGACGGGGAGCACGGCCTTGCGGAGGCGGCGGTGGGTCGAGGTCATGCGATATCCTGATCAGCGAAGGCGGCGAGCCTAACGCATCGGGAGGCGGAAGCGATCACTCCACCGTCACCGATTTCGCCAGGTTCCGCGGCTGGTCGACGTCCGTGCCCTTCTCCACCGCCGTATAGTAGGCCAACAGCTGCACCGGGATGGCGTAGACCAGCGGCGCGATCAGCGGATGGCAGTCGGGCGCGTCGATGCGGCTGATGCCCGCGCCGTGCGGATCGGGCGCGGCCTTCGGCGCGATCATGATGACCGGGCCGCCGCGCGCCGCCACCTCCTGCAGGTTGGAGGCGGTCTTCTCGAACACCTCGTCCAGCGGCGCGAGCGCCACGATCGGGGTCAGTTCGTCGACCAGGGCGATCGGCCCGTGCTTGAGCTCGCCGGCGGCGTAGCCTTCGGCGTGGATGTAGCTGATCTCCTTCAGCTTCAGCGCCCCCTCCATGGCCAGCGGGAACATCGCGCCCCGGCCGAGGAACAGCACGTCGGTCGCCTTGGACAGCTCGTGGGCGACGCTGCGCAGGGCCCCGTCCATCTGCACCGCCTCGGCGATCAGGCGGGGCGCCTCGAACAGGGCCTTGACCAGCTCGCCCTCGACCACGGAGTCGATCCGCCCGCGCTGCACCCCGGCGGTGACCGCCAGCGCCAGCAAGGCCGCGACCTGGGCGGTGAACGCCTTGGTGGAGGCCACCCCGATCTCGGGGCCGGCGTGGGTCGGCCAGACCACCGACGCCTCGCGGGCCATCGACGAGGAGTGCACGTTGACCAGCGCGGCGGTCTTCAGCCCGTTGGCCTTGCACCAGCTCAGGCTGGCCAGGGTGTCGGCGGTCTCGCCGGACTGGCTGACCGCCACCGCCAGGGCGCCCGGCGTGATCGCCGGATTGCGGTAGCGGAACTCCGAGGCGATCTCGACGTCGCATGGCAGCCCGGCCAGCCGCTCGAAGGCGTAGCGGCCGATCTGGCCGGCGTAGAAGGCGGTGCCGCAGGCGACGATCTGGATGCGGTCGATGGCGGCGAAGTCGATCTCACCCGGCTTCACCTTGCCGTTCACGAAATCGAGGTAGTGCGACAGGGTGTGCTGCACGCTGTCGGGCTGCTCATGGATCTCCTTCTCCATGAAGTGCCGGTACTCGCCCTTCTCGACGAGGGCGGACGAGGCCGAGACCTGCACGATCGGGCGATCCACCGCCTGGCCCGAGACGTCGAACATGCGCGCGCCAGACCGGTCGACGGCGACATAGTCCCCCTCCTCGAGGTAGCTGATCTTCTGGGTGAAGGGCCCCACCGCCAGGGCGTCCGAGCCCAGGTACATCTCGCCTTCGCCCCAGCCGACCACCAGTGGGCTGCCGCGGCGGGCGCCCATGATCAGCCCGTCCTCGCCCTCGATCAGGACGGCCAGCGCATAGGCGCCCGTCAGGCGGTCCAGCACCGTCTTGAAGGCTGCGACGGGGTCGTTGCCGCCGTCCAGCGCCCGGTCGAGCAGGTGGGCGACCACCTCGGTGTCGGTCTGGCTCTCGAAGGTGCGCCCCTCGGCCGCCAGTTCGCCCTTCAGCTCGGCGAAATTCTCGATGATGCCGTTGTGCACCAGGGTCACGCGGCCCGCCTTGTGCGGGTGGGCGTTCTCGGTGGTGGGCGCGCCGTGGGTGGCCCAGCGCGTGTGGCCGATGCCGACCGTGGCTTCCAGCGGATGGCTCGCGAGCACCGCCTCCAGCTCGCGAATCTTGCCCTTCGCGCGCCGCCGCTCAATGCGGCCCTCGACCAGGGCCGCGACCCCGGCGGAGTCGTAGCCGCGGTACTCCAGCCGCTTCAGGCTGTCGATCAGGCGAGGAACCGCCGGGCCGGTGCCGGTCACGCCGATGATGCCGCACATGGATGAGACCCCTGGAAAAATGGTTGTCCGCGCTTGGCGCAGGACCTCTGGACGGTCTAAGCCGACCCGGACTGTGGGCGCCGGTGTAGGCGACGCGAGGCGGGAATTGCACCTGAAAAGCGGTTTCGCAAGGTTTCTTGCGCAACCGTTACGGGTTTAGGGAGGAATACGGGAACTTGGGCGAGAGACGCTATTTCGGCACCGACGGCATCCGCGGCCGCGCCAACACCTGGCCCATGACCGCCGAGGTCGCCCTGCGCGTGGGCCTGGCGGCCGGGCGCATGTTCATGTCTTCGGACGACCGTCGCCACCTGGTGGTGATCGGCAAGGACACCCGGCTGTCGGGCTATATGATCGAGCCGGCCCTCGTCGCCGGCTTCTCCGCCGCCGGCATGGACGTGCGCACCTTCGGGCCGCTGCCGACGCCGGGCGTGGCCATGATGACCCGCTCGATGCGCGCCGACATCGGGGTGATGATCTCGGCGTCGCACAACTCCTACCTCGACAACGGCATCAAGCTTTTCGGCCCGGACGGCTACAAGCTGTCCGACGCCGTCGAGCTGAAGATCGAGTCGATGATGGACGAGGCGCTGGACGCCGACCTCGCCCCGCCCGACGCCCTGGGCCGCGTCAAGCGCATCGACGACGCCCAGGCGCGCTACGTCGAGATCGCCAAGGCCAGCTTCCCCAAGGGCCTGAGCCTGCAGGGCCTGCGCATCGCCGTCGATTGCGCCAACGGCGCCGGCTACAAGGTGGCGCCGACCACCCTCTATGAGCTGGGCGCCGAGGTCTGCGCCGTGGGCGTCGAACCCAACGGGCTGAACATCAACGCCGAGTGCGGCTCGACCCACCCCGACGCCCTGGCCGAGGCGGTGCGCATGTACCGCGCCGACATCGGCATCGCGCTCGACGGCGACGCCGACCGGGTGATCATCTGCGACGAGAAGGGTCAGATCGTCGACGGCGACCAGATCATGGCCATGGTCGCGCTCGACTGGGCCCGTCGCGGCCTGCTCAAGGGCGGCGGCCTCGTCGCCACCGTGATGTCCAACCTCGGGCTGGAGCGCCGGCTGCAGGCCGAAGGCCTCACCCTGGAGCGGACGAGGGTCGGCGACCGCTATGTCATGGAGCGGATGCGCGAGAAGGGCTTCAACCTCGGCGGCGAACAGTCGGGCCACATCATTCTGCGCGACCACGCCACCACCGGCGACGGCCTGATGTCGGCCCTGCAGGTGCTGGCCGTGCTGGTCGAGAGCGGCCGGCCGATGAGCGAACTGGCCAGACAGTTCGACAAGGTGCCGCAGCGGCTGGAGAACGTCCGCTACAGCGCCGGCAAGCCGCTGGAGAGCGAGGCGGTCAAGGCCGCCATCGCCGAGGCCGAGGCCCGCCTTGCCGGCGTGGGCCGCCTGCTGGTCCGCCCCTCCGGCACGGAGCGGCTGATCCGGGTGATGGCCGAGGGCGACGACGAGGCGCTGGTGACTTCGGTGGTCGCCGACGTCGCCGCGGCGGTGAAGGCGGCGGGGTAGGCGTCAGGTCGGCGGTGCTTCGCCGAAGCGATTGGGGCCCTGGGCGCCTGGCAGGCATAGCAGCACCACCAGCGTCGCGAGCGCCAGCATGTAGACGATGTTGCTGGCGAAGATCGCGAAGAACAGTCCGAGGTTCGGAGTCGGGTTTGTCGTGATGTCCCTGATCATGATCGGGAATGCGATCATGCCGAATGCCAGAAAAGGCACGGGGAGGAGGCCCCACCACCCCCTCCGGCCGATGTCGTGGAGCCGTCTCGACACCGACGCCGCCAGGAGGGCGATCGCCAGCCCGACGATGCCCGCCAGGACACTGAAGAAGCGCGCCAGATCCGGCACGGGGGCGTCCGGATGGCTCCCGTCGATGGAAACGGAATAATGACCGGGCGCCGCCTGCACCGTTGTCGCTTCCGGGTGCTCCGCCGCGAACCGCGCCATGTCCCGGAAGACCGGTTCCATCGCCCACGCCATGGCCAGGCCGCCGCCCAGGAACACCCCGGCGATGACCACCCCGGCGTACGGCCAGAAGACGCTCCGGGCGTCCCGTCCCGAAAAACGCGTCAGGCCGCACAAGCCCTGCATCACCGGATTGGCCATGATCGTCCCCGTCCCTGCCGACAGGGTAGGGGCTTCTGCGGACGGGCGCCAGTTCCGCACGGGGTCCGGCCTCGACGCTCGACCCCGCCCCCGCTCCGGCGCAACCTGTCCCGATGATTCCCGCTTCCGCCCCGGCAGACCGGCGGTCCCCCGCGGCCTTCGCCCTGGCCCTGCTGCCGGGACTGCTGCTGTGCGCGGCGGTCACCGGCGCTGCGCGGGGCGTCGAAGCCCTGGAGCTGCGATGGCTCGGACGCGGGTGGCTCGACGCCGTGGTGCTGGCCATCCTCATCGGCGCCGTGATCCGCAGCGTCTGGACGCCGCCTGCCGTGCTCCGTCCCGGCATCGCCTTCAGCGCCCGCACCCTGCTGGAGATCGCCGTCGTCCTGCTCGGCGCCTCGATCAGCGCCGCGACCATCCTCGCCATCGGCCCGGGGCTGCTGCTCGGGACGATCGCCGTCGTCGCCGTCGCCATCGCGGCGTCGTATGGGCTCGGGCGGCTGCTGCGCCTGCCGCGCCGGATGGCGATGCTGGTGGCCTGCGGCAACGGAATCTGCGGCAACTCGGCCATCGTCGCCGTTGCGCCCGTGATCGACGCCGAGCCCGAGGAGGTGACCGCCGCCATCGCCTTCACCGCGGTCCTCGGCGTCGCGGTGGTGCTGCTGCTGCCGCTGCTGGCGGTCGCGCTGGAGATGTCGGAGCTGCCCTATGGCGTCATCGCCGGTCTGACCGTCTACGCTGTGCCCCAGGTGTTGGCCGCCACCGTGCCGATCGGGACGCTGGCGACCCAGACCGGAACCCTGATCAAGCTGGTGCGGGTGCTGATGCTGGGCCCGGTGGTGCTGGCTCTGTCCCTCGCCGTGGCGGCGCGGGCGGGGCAGGGCGGCCCGGGCGGCGCCCTCCGGCGTCTGCGCGCCGTGCCCCTCGGCCGCCTCGTCCCGTGGTTCATCGTCGGCTTCCTGCTGATGATGGGGGCGCGGTCGTTCGGCCTGATCCCGGCCGCCGCCCTGCCGCCGATGGGTCAGGCCGCCACCGCCCTGACGGTGATCTCCATGGCCGCCCTCGGCCTCAGCACCGACGCCCGCGCCGTGGCCCGCTCCGGCCCCCGCATCGGGGTGGCGGTCACCCTGTCGCTGCTCGTCCTGCTCGGCCTGGCGCTGGGTCTCGTCTCGCTGCTCGCCGTCGGCTGACGCGCCTCAGATCTCCTGGTTGTAGGCGCCGATCTCGGCGTACTTCGCCAGCCGCGGCTTCACCTCGTCGCGGAACAGGGCGCGCATGTCGTCTTCCGACCGCATGCTCTCGACCACCACCACCAGCTCGGGCTTGTTGGACGAGGCGCGCACCAGCACCCACGAGCCGTCCTCGAGATGCACCCGCACGCCGTTGACGGTGATCGCCTCGACGATCCTGCGCCCGAGGATTTCGCCGCCCGAGGCCGCGAGGTCCTCGTACTCCTTCACGATCCGCTCCAGCACCTCGTACTTGAGCTCGTCGTCGCAGTGCGGGCTCATCGTCAGGCTGGTCCAGGCGTCCGGCAGGGCCGCCTTCAGCTCGCTGAGCTTCTTGCCCGGATTGCGGTCCAGCATGGCCAGCACCGCCCCGGCGGCCACGATGCCGTCGTCGTAGCCATGGCCCAGCGGCCCGGCCATGAAGAAGTGGCCCGACTTCTCGAACCCGGCCAGCGCCCCGACCTCGGCGGTCTTGCGCTTGATGTAGGAATGGCCGGTCTTCCAGTAGACCGTCTCGGCCCCGTTGGCCTTCAGCACCTCGTCGGTCTTGTACAGACCGGTCGATTTCACATCGACGACGAAGGTCGAGTTCGGGTGCAGCTTCGACAGGTCGCGCGCCAGCATCAGGCCGATCTTGTCGGCGAAGATCTCCTCGCCGGTGTCGTCGACCACGCCGCAGCGGTCGCCGTCGCCGTCGAAGCCCAGCGCCAGGTCGGCGCCGGTCTCGCGCACCTTCTCCGCCATCTGGACCAGCATGGCGTGGTCCTCGGGGTTCGGGTTGTACTTCGGGAAGGTGTAGTCGAGCTCGGCGTCCATCTCGATCACCTCGGCGCCCATGCGGCGCAGGGCTTCGGGCGCGAAGGCCCCGGCCGTGCCGTTGCCGCAGGCGGCCACCACCCGGATCGGACGGCCCAGCTTCACCCCCTTGCTGACCTCCTCGATGTAGCGTTCGCGGAAGTCCTCGACCCGGGTCAGGGTCCCGCCGCCGCGCGCCACGCCCTCGCCGCCCAGCACGATGGCCTTCAGCCGGCCGATCTCGTCGGGGCCGAAGGTCAGCGGCGGGTTGGCGCCCATCTTCACCCCGGTCCAGCCGTTCTCGTTGTGGCTGGCGGTGACCATGGCCACGCAGGGCGCCTCGAGGGCGAACTGGGCGAAGTAGGCCATCGGCGACAGGGCCAGGCCGACGTCCAGCACCTCCATGCCGCCTTCCAGCAGGCCGAGCGTCAGCGCCTGCTTCACCGACAGGGAGTAGGAGCGGAAGTCGTGGCCGACCACGATCCGCGGCGTCTGGCCGATCTCGTGGATGTAGGTGGCCAGCCCCAGCCCCAACGCCTGCACGCCCAGCAGGTTGATCTCTTTCTCAAGGATCCAGCGCGCGTCGTACTCCCGGAATCCCGTGGCCTTGACCAGCGGCGTGGTCTCGTAGGCGGCGGTGTTCGGGCGAAGGTCGGCGCGGGGCTTCTGCATGGGAGGTCCTGGTTTGCCGGGGCGTTACGGCCAGGCTGGCCGCGCTTCTTGCCCCCTCTGGTTCCGAGCCGCAACAACGCACGGGCTGCGGCGAAGCTCCCGGGAACCCGCGGCCCCGCCGAAGCTTGACCCTTCCGGACCCCCGGCCTACCCCGTCGCGGGTCGTCCACGGAGACCCGCATGCCCCGACTGATCCTGCTGCGCCACGGCCAGAGCCAGTGGAACCTGGAGAACCGCTTCACCGGCTGGGTCGACGTCGACCTGACCGCCGAGGGCGAGGCCCAGGCGCGGCGGGGCGGCGAGCTGATCGCGGAGGCGGGCTTCCGGCCGGATGTGATGTTCACCTCGGTGCTGACCCGGGCGAAGCGCACCGGGGCGCTGGCGCTGGACTCCGCCGGGCTGAAGGACGTGCCGGTGGTCGAGGACTGGCGTCTGAACGAGCGCCACTACGGCGGCCTCACCGGGCTGAACAAGGCGGAAACCGCCGAGAAGCACGGGGCGGACCAGGTGAAGATCTGGCGGCGCAGCTACGACGTGCCGCCGCCGCCGCTGGCCGCCGGCGGCGAGTACGACTTCGCCTCGGACCCGCGCTACGCCGGCCAGACCATCCCGGACACCGAAAGCCTGAAGACCACGCTGGACCGGGTGCAGCCCTACTGGGACGCCGAAATCGCGCCGCGGCTGAAGGCCGGCGAGAACGTGCTGATCGCCGCCCACGGCAACTCGCTGCGCGCGATCGTCAAGCTGCTGTTCCGGGTGCCGGACGACGCCATCGTCGGCGTCGAGATCCCGACCGGCAATCCGCTGGAGATCGATCTCGACGGCGAGCTGCGGCCGACCGCCGCCCGCTATCTCGACGCCGACCGGGCCCAGCCCCTGCCGCCGCTTCCGGAAGCCTGACATGACCAGCCCGAAGCAGGTCTCCGACGACATCCGCTTCATGGGCCGGGCCATCGCCTTGGCCAGGGCCCGCATGGGGCAGACCTGGCCCAACCCCGCGGTCGGCTGCGTCATCGCCCGCGACGGCGAGCTGATCGCCGAGGCCGCCACCGCCCCGGGCGGCCGCCCGCACGCCGAGGAGCAGGCCGTGCCCGCCGCCGGCGACCGGGCCAGGGGGGCCGTCGCCTACGTCACCATGGAGCCCTGCGGCGCCCGCTCCTCGGGCCGCACCTCCTGCTCCCACTTCCTGATCGACGCCGGCGTGACGCGGGTGGTGATCGCTGCCGTGGATCCGTCGCCCTTCGCCTCCGGGCGCGGCATGGAGCGGCTGGAGAAGGCGGGCCTGCAGGTCGAAACCGGCCTGCTCGCCCAGGAGGCGGCGGTGCTCTACGAGGGCTACCTGCACCGGGTCGAGACCGGCCGGCCGATGGTCCGCGTCAGCGACGACGGCGACGGCTTCGACGCCCGCTTCGCCGCCTCGCCCAAGGCCGATCTGGGCACCGAGCTGAAGCGCCTCGGAGAGGCCGGCTACACGCGTCTGTGGGTGGCGCCGGGCGAACTCGCCGACGCCCTCGCCGAGCAGGGTCTGCTGACCGCCTGAACCGCCGGTCGGGAACGGTTCCTTAAGCGGAACCGTGCCATTCTGGCGCAATGTCGGGGACCGCCGCGCAGACCGTCGCCAGAAGGCGCATCGAACAGGCCGAGCTGGACGCCATCTGCGCCCGGCACGACCGGCTGTGGCAGGCCCGCCCCGGGGGCGCCCGCGCCGTCTTCGCCTGGATGGACCTGTCGGGCCTGTCGCTGGCCGGTCGCAACCTCGCCGACGCCGACTTCGCCGCGGCCTGCCTGATCGGCTGCGATCTGACGGGCGCCAAGCTCGACAACGCCACCTTCTTCGGCGCGGACATGCAGGAGGCCATCCTGGTCGACGCCTCCATGCGGCGCGCCGACCTCCGCGGCGCCTGCCTGCGCGGCGCCGACCTGACCGGGGCCGATCTGTTCGAGGCCGACCTGCGCGAGGGGACCATAGCCGCCGCCGACGCCCGCCTCGGGTTCCGCGTCATCGAGGCGCGGCAGCAGAGGGAGACCGAGGCCCAGGGCGCCTGCCTCGCCGGCGCCAACCTCGAGCGGTCCAAGCTGACCGGGGTGGTGGCCGTGGCGGCGGACTTCTCCGACGCGGTGATGAAGGACTGCAAGCTGGTCCGGGCCAACCTCAAGCAGGCCAGCTTCAAGGGCGCGGACCTCGCCGGCGCCGATCTCTCGGGCGCCGACCTGTCGGGGGCCGACCTGCGCGACGCCGTGCTGGTCGGGGTCAAGGCCACCCTGTGGCGGACCGACGGCGCCGACATGACGGGAGCCCTGACCGACAATCGGTCGGCGGGCGCGCCGGTGGGCAAGATGCCGGCCGCCGAGATGCTGGCGGAGCACGCCCAGTGGTGCGAGACCGGAGGGGCGTCGGGCCGGCCGTCGGTGTTCGACGGCGTCGACCTGCGCGCCCTCGGCTCGATCCGCGGCTACAATCTGACGGCGCTGTCGGCCAAGGGCGCGGTCTTCTACGGCCTGGATATGCAGGGGGTGCAGTTGCAGGGGGCGCACCTCGAGGAGGCCGACCTCCGCTCGGCCAACCTCCGGGGCGCCGATCTGCGGGGCGCAAGACTGGCGCGCGCACGGCTCAACGGCGCCGACCTTCGCGAAGCCCAGCTCGGGCCCTTGCTGATCGCCGGCGACCGGGTGCTGCCCGCCGACCTGACCGGCGCATGCCTGAAGGGGGCCGACCTGTCCGGGGCCGACCTGAAGCGGGCCTGCCTGGTCGACGCCGACCTGACGCGAACCACCCTGCGCGGCGCCTGCCTCAAGGGCGCCGCCATGTCCGGGGCGACGACGCGCGGGGCCCGCGGGTTCGAGGCCGCCTCGCCCGCGCTGCAGGCGGCCGAATGACCTTCGTCCGGCGGCCCTTGAGCCAGGGCGAGCTGGACGTCCTGGTCGCCGCCCACGAGCGGCTGCTGGCGGGCCGTCCCGGCGGGCGCCGCCTGTCGCTCAAGTTCGCCGAACTCAATGGCCTCGACCTCTCGGGGCGCGACCTGCGCGACGTCGACTTCACCGGCTGCGCGCTCGAGGACGCCCGCCTCGTCGAGGCTCGGCTGGACGGCGCCGTGCTGTTCTGCTGCGACCTGAGGGGGGCGGATTTCAGTCGCGCCAGCCTCGTCCGCGCCGACCTGCGCGGCGCCTGTCTGCGCGGAGCCAGCCTGATGGGCGCCGACCTGACCCGCGCCGACTTCCGCGAAGGCGTGCTGGCCGTCCCGCACGCCACGCGGGGGCTGGCCGCGGTGCGCCACGAGACCCGACGCGGCGTCGCCGACGGGGCCACCTTCGCCGGCGCGACGCTCAACGGCTCCCTGCTCGACGGGGTGACCGCGTTCCGGGCCGATTTCTCCGACTGTCTGATGAAGGGCGCGCGGCTGACCGGCGCCAACCTGCGCGACGCCAACCTGAGCGGCGCCCTGCTCGAGGACGCCGCCGTCGACGGGGCCAACCTGGCCGGCGCCCAGCTGCGCGGCGCGGTGTTGACGGGCGTCGCGGTCGAGCGGGCGCAGACGGAGCGGGCCGACCTCACCGGCGCCTTGCGGACTCCTTCCGGCGAGGCCGTCGAGCAGGCGGCCGTGCTGCTGGAGCGGGCGCTCGACGCCAACGCCTGGGCCGAAAGCGGCGGCGTGCTTGGCTCACCCGCCAACTTCGACGGCGCCGACCTGCGCCCCCTCGGCGATCGGCTGCGCAATCTCAAACTGCCCGGTCTCAGCGGCCGCGGGGCCTGTTTTGTGGGCATGGACCTGCGCGGCGTGGCGCTGCAGGGGGCCTGCCTCGAGGACGCCGACCTGCGCGGCTGCGACCTGCGCGGGGCCGACCTGCGCGCCGCGCGCCTGAGCCGCGCCCTGCTGCACAAGGCGGATCTTCGCGGCGCCCTGCTGGAGCCCTTGCCGCTGGGCGGCGGCCGCACCGCCCCGGCGATGCTGGTCGGAGCCGGACTCCGGTACGCCCGGCTCGAAGGCGCGAGCCTGGCCGGCGTCCGGCTCGACGGGGCCGACGTCTCGGGCGCCCGCATCGACCCCGGCGCGCTCGACGAGGGTCAGCTCCTGTCGCTGGCCCCGGCTCCGGCCGCAGCCGCCTGAGACAAAAAAAAGGGACGGCGCACGGAGCGCCGTCCCTCGTCATGCCTCGGCCGTGCGGCTCAGGCCGCCTTGGCCTTCTTGCCCTCGATCAGCGGCTGGCCGGAGCCCGTGCCGATCTCGATACGACGCGGCTTCAGCGCCTCCGGCAGTTCGCGGGCCAGCTCGATCGACAGCAGGCCGTTGACCAGATCGGCGCCCTTGACGACGACGTAGTCGGCCAGCTGGAAGCGGCGCTCGAAGTCGCGCTCGGCCAGGCCGCGGTGCAGGAACCGGCGCTCGCCGGCGCCCTCGTCGTTGGCGGTCTTGCGGCCGGTGACCGTGAGCAGGTTCTCCTTCACCTCGATGTTCAGCTCGTCGGGCTTGAAGCCGGCGACGGCGATCTCGATGCGATAGGCGTTCTCGCCCGTGGTCTCGATGTTGTAGGGCGGCCAGCCGTTCTCCTGGCTCGTGCGCGCGGCGCTTTCGAGCAGGCTGGCCAGACGGTCGAAGCCGACGGCCGAACGGTAGAGCGGCGAGAAGTCATAGGTACGCATGTCATCCTCCTGAGGATCAGCAAGGTTGAACCGGTCCCGCGGTTTCAGCCCGGACCGGCGGTGGGAGTTCGGTCCGGCCGGCCCGTATTCCGGCGCCGGTCGTTCCGGAGGACCCGAAGCGGCGTCCTCGACCAAGGATTTGGGAGCTGTTCGAGGCGCGTCAAGGGCGCGTCACGCCGTCTCGCGGCGACGATGCGGCTTGCCCGTGCGTCTCGCCTCGTTAAGGGTTGCGAACCTTTCGTCCGGAGCCCGATCCATGCGCCTCTTCGCCCTCGCCGCCGCCGCGGCGCTCGCCCTGCCGGCCGTCGCCTCCGCCCAGGCGTTCCCGGCCCTGCCCGCGCTCGACGAGACGCCGGGCCAGCGCGCCGCCCGTCGCGCCGCCATGGTCCCGCCGGTGCTGCAGGAGGACGCCGCCCTGCAGGCCGCCGTCGCCTCCGAAACCCGCCCCGCCGCGGACCGCGCCCGCGACGCCTTCCGTCATCCGTTCGAAACCCTGACCTTCTGGGGCCTGCGCCCCGGCCTCACGGTCGTCGAGATCGAGCCGGGCCGGGCCGGCTGGTGGCGCAACATCCTCGAGCCCTACGCCGCCGCCACCGGCGGGACCTATGTCCCGGTCAATCGTCCCCTGGAAGGCATGGGCGTCGAGGACGGGACGGCCGACATGGTCATCGTCGCCCGCGCCCTGCACAACTGGCATCGCAGCGATCGGACCGCGCCGTACATGGCGGCCTTCTTCAAGGCGTTGAAGCCCGGCGGCGTCCTGGCGATCGAGCAGCACCGCAGCGCCGAGGGACTGAACCCCGACGAGACGGCGCCGACCGGCTACGTGTCCGAAAGCTACGTCATCCACGCCGCCCGGGCGGCCGGGTTCGAACTGGACGCCCGCAGCCAGATCAACGCCAATCCGGCGGACGACCACGACCATCCGTATGGCGTCTGGACGCTGCCGCCCACCCGGGTCAGCGCGCCCCGCGCCAACGTCGCCACCGACCGCCCGACGCCGCTGACCGATGCGGAACGGGCCGAGTACGACGCCATCGGCGAGAGCGACCGCATGACGCTGCGATTCCGCAAGCCGGGCTGATGGGCGGGCTTTTGACCCGGGGCGGGAACAGGGTTAAGCCCGGAACGCCGGAGCAGGCGTACATCTGCCCCGCGGGGGTCGTGCATGGGTGAGAAATTGGACGGTTGGCGCCTGACGCCGTCGCGCCGGTGCGTTCTGTCCGGCTCCGCGGCGGCCGCCTTCGTGGCGCTCGCCGGCTGCGGACGCCGCGAGGAGACCGCCGAGCCGCCGCCCGAGCCGACCGGTCCGCCCAAGGGCTCGCTCGAGTGGGCCGTCGAGGGACCCTGGCGGGCCCAGGATCGCGACCGCGACCTGTGGCGGCATCCGATGGAGACGTTGCGCTTCTTCGGCCTGCAGCCGCGCATGACCGTCATCGACTTCTGGCCGGGCAGCGGCTGGTACACCGAGATTCTCGCCCCCTATCTCGCGGAAGGAGGCGGCAAGTACATCGCCGCCGGCTTCCAGACAGGGCCCGGCGCCGATCCGGCCCAGGTCGCCCTCATGGCCGCCTTCCAGGAGCGCTTCACGAAGGACCGCGCGCTGTACGGCGACATCGAACTCAGCGCCTTCGGACCGACCTCGGGCCCGGTCGCGCCCGCCGGCACGGCCGACCTGGTCCTGTTCATGCGCAACATCCATGCGTGGATGGCGGCCGGCATCGCCGAAAAGGCCTTCTCGGACGCCTGGGCCGCGCTTCGGCCCGGCGGCGTTCTCGGGGTGGAGCAGCACCGGCTGGGACCGGACGAGGACCAGGATCCGGCGGCGGCGAACGGCTACGTTCAGGAAGCGTTCGTGCGACAGCTGGCGGCCGAGGCGGGCTTCGCCTTCGTGGCGGCGTCCGAAATCAACGCCAATGAAAGGGATACCAAGGATCATCCGTTCGGCGTCGACACCCTGCCGCCCATGCGCCTGACCGCGCCGCGGGGCTCGCCGCCCGACCCGACCTTCGATCGTGCGAAGTACGACGAGATCGGCGAGAGCGACCGCATGACCTTGAGATTCAGGAAGCCCGAGTGAGCCGAGCCGCCGCCTACGCCGCAAACGCCCCGCTGATGGGGGTTCCCGGCGCCTCGGCGCCGCCCGGCGGCGCGGGCGAGTGGTTCCGCGGCGCCGGCGGTCTGCGCCTGCGGGCAGCCTTCTGGACGCCGTCGGCCCTGGTGGCGCGAAAGCCCCGCGGAACCGTGGTGGTCAGCCCCGGGCGCACGGAGCCGATCGAGAAGTATTTCGAGCTGATCGGCAATCTGCTGGCGCGCGGCTGGTGCGTTCTGGCGCACGACTGGCGCGGCCAGGGACTGTCGGCCCGGCTGCTGCCCGACCGGCTGAAGGGGCACGCCCGGGCGGTCGAGGAGTTCGTCGACGACTACGCCCGCCTGCTCGAGGCCTTCGAGGGGCGGGCGCCCCGGCCCTGGGTCATGATCGGCCACTCGATGGGCGCGACCCTGAACCTGCTCACCCTCGAGGGCGGCGAGGATCGGTTCTCCGGCGCGCTGCTGACCAGTCCGATGCTGCGCATCAAGACCGGCAAGCGCTCGATATGGTCGGTCAAGCTGGCGGTGCGCTGGAACCTGCGCCACGGCAAGGCGGGCGACTATGTGCTCGACGATCCGGACGATCCGTTCGATCACACCTTCGACAAGGACGCCCTCACCTCCGACGAGACCCGCTACGAACAGTGGCGGCAGCAGCTCTACGCCTGCCCCCATCTGGCGGTGGGCGGCCCCACCTGGGGCTGGCTGGCGTTCGCCCTCGACGCCGGAGAACGGGCCCTCAAGCCGAAGGCCCTGAAGTCAGTGAAGATTCCGGTCGCCGTAGTGCAGGCCGCCGACGACGATCGGGTCTGGAAACAGACCAACAAGTGGGCGGCCAAGCGGCTCGGACGCGGCCGCTACGTCGAGGTGGCGGGAGCCCGGCACGAGGTCATCATGGAGACCGACGACAGGCGGGCCGTGCTGCTTGAGGAGTTCGACGCCATGGCCGCCTACGTCTCGCCGGTGGAGGACCTGTCGCCGACGCCGGCCGCGCCCCCCCCGGCGGCCGGGCCGGACCTCGGAATTCCGCCCCAATCTTCGCCCGCGCCCTCCGCCGCCTGACGAAGGTCAGGCCTGGAGGGCCGCCCGGCGCAACGAGACCAGCGCCTGCTCGCGGATGCGCGCGTCGCCGACCGCGAGGATCTGGCCGTTGTCGCGCGGCGCGCCGCCGCGCCAGTCGGTGACCTCGCCGCCCGCCGCCTCGATCACCGGAACCAGCGCCGACCAGTCCCAGACCTTCAGGCCGCTCTCGGCCACCAGATCCACCCGTCCGGCGGCCAGCATGGCGTAGGCGTAGGCGTCGCAGCCCAGTCGCGCCAGCCGCGCCGCCGCCCGGACCTGCGTCCAGGCGCCCAGCTCGGGGCCGGTGAACAGGTCCGTGTCGGTGGTCGCGATGACCGCCTCGGTCAGGCGCTCGCACGACCGTGTTTCGAGACGGGTCTCGGCGCCGCCCCTGATCAGGCGCGCCCCGGAAGGGCCTCCCAGGAAGATCTCGTCGAGATAGGGCTGGCCGATCACCCCGACGGTTGGGCGGCCGGCGGTGCGCAGCGCGATCAGGTTGGTCCACAGCGGCAGGCCGGCGATGAAGGCGCGCGTGCCGTCGATGGGGTCCAGCACCCAGACATGCTCGGCGTCGGGTCGGTCCTCGCCGTACTCCTCGCCGATGACCCCGTGACCCGGGTAGCGCGCCTCGATCAGGCGACGGATCGCCGCCTCGGCCTCGCGGTCGGCCTGGGTCACCGGGTCGAAGCCGGCGGCCCCGCCCTTGTCCGTCTGCTCGCACGGATTGCGGAAGTAGGGCAGCGACACCCGGGCCGCTTCACGGGCCAGCTCGACGGCGAAAAGTTCGTACTCGGTCATGGGAGAGGCGAGTGGCGAGTGGCGAGTGGCGAGTCAATCCGCTCTCTGCTCGCGCCCGCGAACTGTACGGCGGGACAGCGGATCAACCGCTCCCCACTCGCTCCTCATGACCCGCCGCCCACGTTCAGGCGGCCTCGCCCTCGGTGTGCAGCGACTTGGCGAGGTCGAGCAGCCGCCGGCGCGGCTTTTCGTCCAGCTGGTAGTAGGCCTGGATCAGGTCGAGCGTTTCCTTGCGGGAAAACATCTCTCCGCCCTGGTTGGCGGCCTCCCGGCGCTCGATCGCCTCCTCGAGCCCGTCGTAGAAATAGCTGACGGGCGACTCCAGCGCCTCGGCCAGCTGCCACAGGCGGGCGGCGGAGATGCGATTGGCGCCGCACTCGTACTTCTGGATCTGCTGGAAGCGGATGCCGACCTGCGCGGCCAGCTGCTGCTGGGTCAGGCCCAGCAGGCGGCGGCGGCGACGAAGGCGACGTCCGAGGTGAAGGTCGATGTCTGAAGCCATGATCCCGGTTCCCCTTGCGCCTGTCCCGAAGCGGGACGGCTCGCCCCTCACGCGGCAAGCAGCGTGCCGGGCTCCCGCTCCGGGGGAGAACGGACGACCGGCGTTCGGTCATGTGTCCGCAACCGTTACGCTGGCGGCGCATTAAGGCCGCATCGACCATCGCCTTGGAAGGAGCGGGAGTATGAGTGGATTTGGGATCATCGCGTGGATCTTGATTGGTATCGTCGCCGGCTGGTTGGCTGAACAGATCATGGGCCGCAATCACGGCCTCCTGACCAACCTGATCGTCGGGGTCGTCGGCGCCCTGATCGGCGGCTTCCTCTACAACACCCTGCTGGGCGGCGACGCCGGGGGCAACTGGATCATCGGCATCATCGTCGCCACCATCGGCGCGGTCATTCTGTTGTTCCTGCTTGGGCTGGTGAAGCGACGGGCCTGACCGTCGGCTTCGCCGGACAAGGCA
>Ga0154912_126_pt2 | contig 97594 bp, 103 predicted proteins | sample RifCSPhighO2_01_FD_105881 | JGI IMG/M metagenome (GOLD analysis project Ga0154912, IMG submission 105881) | Caulobacterales bacterium RIFCSPHIGHO2_01_FULL_70_19 | reverse complement strand
CCCCAGCCCGAGGACGCTCAGCGACAGGAAGGGCGTGGCCGGCGACAGACCGGCCGTCGCGGCCACGAGGGTTGCGGCGGCCATCCAGGCCAGCGACGGCCCGTGCAGCGCCGCCGAGACCAGCCCGGCCCCCACCGTCAGGAGCAGCGCCGCCGCGCCGCGCGCCCCCAGCCGCCACGGCCGCCGCGTGTGCACGCCCCAGGTCTGCATGTAGCCCTTCTGCCAGCGCACGCGCTGCGGCAGCCAATGCTCCAGACCGCCGGGCGGCGTCTCCCGGGTCGGCCGGTCGATCACCCCCAACCGCCAGCCGCGGCTCCACAGCCGGAAGCCGAGGTCGGCGTCCTCCGTGACGTTCCAGGCGTCCCAGCCGCCGACCGCCTTCAGAACCGCCGTCCTGAAGTGATTGCTGGTGCCGCCGAGCGGGAAGGGGAGCCCGAGGCGCGCGAGGCCGGGGAGGGCGGTCTCGAACAGGGCGGCGTATTCGGCGGCGAACTGGCGGTCGAGGAATGGATCGGCGTCGGCGGTTCCGGGCCGCCGGATGCGCAGCGGGGCCTGCAGGCAGGCGAGCCGGCCGCTTCCGTCAGCGACGAAGCGCGCCGCGGCGGCGCGCAACTGGCCCGGGTCGGGCTCGTCCTCGGCGTCGTAGACGGTCAGGAACTCGCCCGTGGCCTGTTCCAGGGCGTGGTTCAGCGCGCGCGGCTTGGTCTGCGGCGCCCCCGGCGGGACGATGAACAGCTCCAGCCATTCGGGACGCGGCGCGGCGAGGGCGGCCCGGATGGTGTCGTGGTCGTGGGCCTCGAGGAGCAACAACCCCTGCAGCCGGTCCGAGGGGTAGTCGAGGCGCGCCAGTCGGGAGACGAGCAGGGGAACCACCTCGGCCTCGTCGTACAGCGCCGCCAGCACGGTGTATCGCGGCCAGACCGTCGGGTCCGGCGTGGGAAGGGCCGGTGCGGCGCTGAGCATGACCAGCAGGATTCGCCAGACGGCGACGAGCACGAAACCGGTCCCCACCGCGACCACGATCAATGCGCCTGTCCGTTCGGGCTGCAGCCAGACGCCGGCGCCGCCGCAGCCCGCGAGGGCGGTCAGGATCAGCCACTGGAAGGGCGCAAGGCCCCTGCGGCCGGCGCTCTCTTCCGGCGCCGGTCCGTAGCGCGCCTCGCCGCGCCGCGGTTCGCCCGCTACGCTGGTGTCAGCCCTGCCCACACGCAATGGTTAACGCCCCTCCACGCCCGCGGCAACCGATTGGCGACGCGGGGCGAATGCCGCTATTCAGGCTTGACGTCGCCCGGAGTGCCCCTTGTCCAGCGAAGCCCCCGTCAGCGCCCGCTCGCAGCGCAAGCCGAAGGGCGAAGGCCATGAACGCCGCGCGGAGATTCTCGCCGCGGCGGAGCGGATCTTCGTCGAGCACGGCTACGAGGGCGCCACGATCCGCAAGATCGCCGATGAGGTCGGACTGTCCTCCACCGCCCTCTACATGCACTTTCCCGACAAGGGCGCGATCCTGCAGGAGATTTCCCGCCAGGCCTTTGAGGCCCTGCGCGCCGCCAATGAGCGGGCCATGGCCCAGTCGGGACCTGCCGAAGACCGTCTGCGCCGGATGATGCGTGCCTATGTCGAGTTCGGCTTCAGCAACCCGAACGCCTACCGGCTCGTCTACATGACGCGGCCGGCGGAGCTTCGGGAGGGCCCGCAGTCGACGGCGCGGGAGCTGGGCACGGAGCTTTTCCGCTCGTTCGAGCGGGTGGTCGAGGAGCTGGAGGCCGCCGGCCGGCTCCGTCCCGACGCCCGCACCGCCGCCCAGGCCCTGTGGGCGGGCGGGCATGGCGTGGTCTCGCTGATGATCAGCAAGCCGTATTTCGACTGGGTCGACCGCGAGGCGCTGACCACGGCGATGATGGAGGGGCTGCTCGCGGGCTTCCTGCGGCCTTGAGGCCCGCAACCGCCGTCGCCGCGGGCCTGTCGGCGCTGAGCGTGGCGTGCGCGGCCGAAGCCCGACCGCTGCGCGCCATGGCGCTGGACCAGTGCGCGGACCAGTACCTGCTGGCCCTGCGCCCCGACGCGGACCTTGCCCTTTCGCCGCGCGCCGACGATCCGGACGCCTGGCTCCGCACGGCCGCCGAGGGGCGACGGCGCGTCCGGCCGACGCTCGAGGCTGCGGTAGCCTTCGATCCCGACGTGGTGGTCCGTTACTGGGGCGGCGAGCCGCGCCTGCTGCAGAGGCTCTCGGAGACCGGCGTCCGTATCGCCGTCATCGAGGACGCCAGCGACTTCAAAGGCGTGCGGCGTAACATTCGCGCCGTCGCTGAGGCGCTTGAGGCGCCGGAGCGGGGCGAGGCGCTGATCGCCCGGATGGACGCGCGCCTCGCCGCCGCGGCGCCCGCGCCCGCATCGCCGCGCCCCGGCGCCCTGTATCTCACCGCCGGCGGCTTCACCGCCGGTTCCGGCACCCTCGTCGACGCCATCCTGACCGCCGCCGGCTTCGCCAATCTGGCCCCGGCGCCGTTCTTCGGCCCCGTCAGCGTCGAGCGCATCGCGCTGGAGCCGCCGGTTCGGTTCGTGCTCGGCTTCTTCGACCAGATGCGGGGCGACTGGCGCGGACCGGGGCGGCATCCCGTAGTGCGTCAGGCCGCCCGTGGCCGGGTCGCCGCGAGCCTGCCGGCGGCGAGTCTGACCTGCCCGGCCTGGTTCGCCGCCGACGCCGCCGCCCTGCTGGCGGAGCGCCGCCCGTGACCGCGGCGCCGGGGACGCGGCTGACGGCGGCGCTGACGATCGCCATCCTGCTCGCCCTCGTCCTCGCGGTGCTCATGGGGGAGAGCACGCTGTCTTCGGCGCAGTACGCTCAGGGCTTCCGCGAACCGGCGTCCGGACCGGGCCTGGTGCTGTGGCAGGTGCGGGCCCCCCGGACGGCGACCGCCCTGCTGGTCGGGGCGGCGCTCGGTCTTGCGGGCGCGGTCATGCAGGGACTGCTGCGCAATCCCCTGGCTGATCCCGGCGTGCTCGGCGTCTCGGCCAGCGCCGCCTTCGCCGCCGCCGTCGCCATCGTGCTGGGTCTCGCCGCCGTCCCCGGTGCGGTCGAGACTTCGGCCCTGGCCGGCGCCGGCGCAGCCGGCGGCCTGCTGGTGCTGTTCTCGGCGCGGGTGCGTTCGCCCGAGGCGCTGATCCTGTTCGGCGTCGCCCTGTCCAGCTTCGCCGGCGCCGCCACGGCGCTGATCTTCAACCTGTCGCCGTCCCCGATCGCCAGCGCCGAAGTGATGGGCTGGCTGCTGGGCTCGGTGCAGAACCGCAGCTGGATCGACGTCGCCTGGGTCGCGCCTGCCGCCCTCGCCGCGGCGGGCCTCGCCAGCCTGGCCGCGCCCGGCCTGCGCATGCTCAGCCTGGGCGAGGAGACGGCCCGAACCTCCGGCCTGCCGATGGGGCGCCTTCGGGTCCTGGCCCTGCTCGCGGCGGCTCTGGCGACGGGCGCGGCTGTCGCCGTGGCCGGGGTGATCGGCTTCGTCGGCCTGGCGGCCCCGCACCTCGTCCGCGCCGCTGTGCGTGGCGATCCCGGCCGCCTGTTGTGGCCGTCGGCCCTGGCTGGAGGCCTCATGCTGGTGGTCGCCGACCTGCTGGCGCGCATCGTGCCGACCGATCAGGAGCTCAAGCTCGGCGTCTTCACCGCCCTCGTCGGCGCGCCCCTGTTCGCCCTGATCGCCTGGCGCGCGGCGCGGGAGTGGCGGCTGTGAGCGCCCTCGAGCTCGTCGGCGCGACCGCCCGTCTGGGCGGCCGGGCCGTGCTGGAGGCGGTGGACGTCGCCGTCGCGCCGGGGGAGCTGGTGGCGCTGGTCGGCCCCAACGGCGCCGGCAAGTCGAGCGCCATCCGGGCGCTCGCCGGCCTGCTGCCGCTGACCGGCGGCGAGGCCCGGCTCGGCGGCGCCGCTGTGACCGCCTTGCCCGGCCGGGAGCGCGCCGCCCGCGCCGCCTACCTGCCGCAGGAGCGGCGCATCGCCTGGAACCTGCCCGCGATCGAGGTCGCGGCCCTCGGCGCGCCCTTTCTCGCCGGACCGCAGGCCTTCGCCGCCGCCCGCCGGGCGCTGGAGCAGGTCGAGGCGGGACGCCTCGCCGACCGCGGCGTCGCCGAGATGTCCGGCGGCGAGCGGGCAAGGGTGCTGCTGGCGCGGGCGCTGGCCGCCGACGCCGCCGCCCTGATGGCCGACGAGCCGATCGCCGGCCTCGACCCGGACGCGCAGCTGATGGTGCTGGAGCTGCTCCGCGGCCGCGCCCGCGCCGGCCAGGCGGTGCTCGCCAGCCTCCACGACCTGTCCCTCGCGGCCCGTTATGCGGACCGGGTGATCGTGCTGGATGCGGGACGCGTGGTCGCCGACGGGCCGCCGCTGCAGGCGCTCGCGCCGGAGGTGCTCGCTCGGGTCTTCGGGCTGGCAGGCCGGTGGATCGAGGCGCCGGAAGGGCCGCTGCTGTCCGGGGTCCGTTATTGCGACGGGTCAGAGGGCGGCGTCCGCAGTTCCGGCTCGCCCTCGAATCCCGGGTAGGGGCGGGGCCCCTCGGCCGCGCCGCGGCGCAGGTCCTCGGACAGGGTCAGCGGGGCCGAGCCGCCGTTCAGTCGGGCCTTGTAGATGCTCATGTTCTCCATGACCCGCATCATGTAGTTGCGCGTCTCGGTGAATGGCGCGCACTCGATGAAGTCGACCGGGTCGACCTGGCCGCCTCGCGGGTCGCCGCAGCGCGCGATCCACTGCGGCGGCCGCGCCGGACCGGCGTTGTAGCCCACCGTGGTCAGCAGCATCGATCCGCCGAAGCGGGTCATCAGCTCGCCGAGGTGATAGCTCCCCAGCGTCATGTTGTAGTCGGGCTCCCAAAGCCGGTCGGCGGAGTAGGACATGCCGAGGCGGCGGGCGACGCCGGCCGCGGTCGACGGCAGGAACTGCATCATGCCGCGCGCGTCGGCGCTGGAGCGGGCCCGCGGATCGAAGCTGGACTCCTGCCGGGTGATCGCGAGGGTGAAGGGAAGGGGAGCCGCGCCGGCCACTTCCGGCGGAACGCGCACCGGATACTGCCGCTCCGGCATCAGGAAGCCGCGCTGGCTGGCGGCGCGGCCGATCATCATGGCCGTAAAGCCCTCGCCGTAGCCGCGCGCCGCATCCATCAGCAGGGCCAACTGCGCCGGCCCCGGCAGGTCGTCGTCCAGCTGGTAGGCGAACACCCGGAACAGGCTGGTTTCGGCGGTCTCGCCGAGGATGCGCAGTGCGCGGACGCGCTCGTCGGCTTCGAAGGCGGCGCGGTCCCCCGCCGACGGAACGGGATCGGCGGGCAGGGTGATCGTGGTCATCCCGGCCTTCTCGGCGGCCAGCTGGCCGTAGAAGCTCTGGATGTGCTCGGCGCCGGCGCGGTAGTGGGCCACGGCTGCGGGCGTATTGCCCTGCGCCTCGGCCGCCCGGCCGAGCCAGTACAGCGCCCGTCCCTGGGTGATCGGAGTGGACGAGGCCTGGCGCAGCGTTTCGAAATGCGCCGCCGCCCGGGCGGGATCGTTGAGCTTCACCAACGCCACCCAGCCGGCGAAGAACTCGGCGTCGACCTTGCGCTCGCCGGAAAGGAAGCCGTGGCCGGCCATGGCGTCGTAGGCCGCCTGCCAGTTCCGCCGCTCGAGCGCGTCGAGGAAGTAGTTGCGGCGCTCCGACCACAGGGTGTTCTGCGCATCCGTCGACGCCGTCCCCGCGGGGGGCAGGGCCGACAGCAGGGCGAACCCCTCCGACTGCCGGTTCGCCGCGCGCAGGATCCGCGCCCGCTCCAGCGCCACGGCCGGCTCGCGCGCCTGCGCCGGGGTGAGGTTGGCGACGATCGCATCGGGGCTGTAGGCCGTGCGCAGCGCCATGGCCGCCTCGGCCACCGCCCGCCGCCCGGGCGACACCAGCTGGGTCATGGCGCGGGTCGCCGGCCCGTGCGGGCCCGGGAGGAGCAGGTTCAGGCGCGTCTCGTGATCCGCCTGGGTCAGGGCGGAGCCCCAGCGGGCGAGAATGCGACTCTGGCTGGCGTCGTCGAACGAGCGCGTCGTCCACCACTCGCGGATCAGCCGCCGGGCCTCGTCTCCCCTGCCGCGCTGCTCCAGCGCGTCCGCCAGGGCGATGGCGCCTTCGACCGTGGTCGGCTCCGAGCGCTGGAACAGGGCCAGCGTCGCGTCCGGGCCCACGTAGCCGCGTTCCAGCGCCTTCTCGACCGCCGCGCGGCGGCTGTCGGAGCGCGGCCAGCCGGCGAAGCGGGCGTCGACATCCGCCAGCTCCGACCACGACATCCGGTCTGCGGAGGTGTCGAGCAGGGCCCATTCGACCAGCTTGCGCGCCGCCGGATCGCCGATCCGGGCCATCACCGCCCGGGTTCCGGAGATGTCGCGGGCCCGAGCGAGCGCCAGTCCCTCGCGGAACAGGGCCGTGTCCTGTTCGCCCAGCACCCGCGGTTGATCGCCGACCGGCCCCTGGGCGACGGAGGCGTAGGGGACCTGGGGCGGAACCAGAGTTTCCGGCGCGGGTGCGAAGAGGGCCAGCACGGCCGCGAGACTGGTTCCGATCATGCCGTGTGCGATCCCCATTGCGTCCTGTTGCGGTCGGCCGGTCGGCGACCTACCCTTTGCGGTCTGTCCGGCGCCCGCCGCCCAACCTTCCGTCCAGGATCATCGTTCCCATGACCGCCCCCTTGTTCAAGGGTGTGATCACCGCCCTGATCACACCACTTCGTGACGGAAAGGTGGACGAGGCCGCCTTCCGCGCCCTGGTCGAACGTCAGATCGCTGCCGGGGTTCACGGCCTCGTGCCCATGGGCACGACCGGGGAGAGCGCCACCCTGCATCCCGACGAGCACCGCCGCGTGGTCGAGCTGTGCGTCGAGGTCGCCGCCGGGCGGGTTCGCGTCATCGCCGGCGCCGGGGCTTCGGCCACGGACAAGGCCATCGACTTCGTGCGCCACGCCAGGACCGTCGGCGCCGACGGGGCCCTGGTGGTCACGCCCTACTACAACCGACCGTCGCAGGCCGGGCTGGCGGCCCATTTCGAGGCCATCGCCGAGGCGGTTCAGCTGCCGATCCTGCTCTACAACGTGCCCGGACGGACCGGCGTCGACCTCTCGAACGAGACTGTGGCGCGCCTGGCCGTCCATCCGAACATCGTCGGCATCAAGGACGCCACCGGCGACCTCTCCCGGGTCAGCTGGATGCGGGCCAACATCCAGGGTCAGCAGTTCGACCTGATCTCCGGCGACGACCCCAGCTATCTCGGCTACCACGCCCAGGGCGGAGTCGGCGTCATCTCCGTCACCTCCAACGTCGCGCCCGAAGCGATGGTCGCCCTGCACGAGGCCGCGGCCGCCGGCGACTACGCAGCCGCGCGCGACTGGCAGGACCGGCTGATCGGCCTGCACAAGGGCCTGTTCCTCGACAGCTCGCCGTCGCCGGCCAAGTACGCGCTCGCGCGGCTGGGCCTGTGCACCGAGGAGGTGCGCCTGCCGCTGGTCCCGACTTCGGACGCCGTCAAGCCGGCCATCGACCGGGCCATGGCCGACGCGGGTCTCGGCTGATGGCTTCCGACAAGCCGAAGACGAAGGTGATCGCCGAGAACCGGCGCGCGCGCTTCGACTACTTCCTCGAGGACTTCACCGAGGCCGGAATCCAGCTGCTCGGCACCGAGATCAAGGCGCTTCGCGACGGACGCGCGAACATCGCCGAGTCCTACGTCGCGCCGGAGGGGCGCGAACTGGTGCTGATCAATTCCGACATCCCGCCCTACAAGCAGGCCAACCGTTTCAACCACGAGCCGCGCCGCCACCGGAAGCTGCTGCTCCATCGCCGCCAGATCGACCGCATGATCGGCGCCGTCCAGCGCGAGGGTCGCACCATCGTGCCCGTGCGGCTTTACCTCAACGAGGCGGGCAAGGCGAAGATCGAGATCGCTCTCGCCAAGGGCAAGAAGATCCACGACAAGCGCGAGGCCACGGCCGAGCGCGACTGGCAGCGGGACAAGGCCCGGCTGCTCAAGGAGCGGGGCTGACCCCGCTCACCCCTGCAGCGGCTGCGCCTCCTGAACGCCGGGCGGCAGGGAGGACACATAGGCGTCCATTCCGCCGAGCGACGGCTCAGTGTGCTGCTGGACCACGATGCCGCCCACCGCAATCAGGGCCGCCCCGATCAGGGCCCAGAATGCAGCCTTCCTCTCCCGGGGCGTGAACACCCCGCCTTCCGTACGCATGACAGCCTCCAAAGCTGCCCCGTCAACGCCTCCCCCGAGGCGCCGTTCCTGGAATCGGAGGATACGCCTCGCGGTCGGCGATTCCCGTGCCGCGGGAGCCACACCGCCTGAAAAGCGAACAGCGTTCGTCAGGCGTCCAGCAGGCTCTTCGCGCGCTGGAACACCGCCTCGAACATTCCGGCCGTGAGCCGTCCGGTGTTCGTGTTCAGTCGCGAGCAGTGATAGCTGTTGATCAGCAGGTAGGGGCCGACGCGGCCCTCGGCCCCGTGCCCGGCGGGCATCGCCGAGGCCGGCCGCCCCAGCGCCCTAAGCACGTTCCTCCGCGACACGTCGCCCAGCGTGACGATCACCTTCAGCCGGGGCAGCGTCGCCAGCCGCGCCTGCAGAAAGGGGCGACAGGTCGCCTCCTCGACGGGCAACGGCTTGTTGCCGGGCGGGGCGCAGCGCACGGCGTTGGTGATCATACAGTCCACCAGCTCCAGCGCGTCGTCGCCGTCGGGATCGTAGCCGCCACGCGCGAAGCCCGCCCGCTGGAGCGTTTCGTACAGCAGCCAGCCGGCGTGGTCGCCCGTGAACGGCCGGCCGGTGCGGTTGGCGCCGGTCCGCCCGGGCGCGAGGCCGGCCACCAGCAGCCGCGCCTGCGGATCGCCGAAGGAGGGAACCGCTCCGTTGAACCAGCCGGGCGTGCGTTGCTCGTTCTCCAGCCGGTACCCGACCAGTCGCGGACACAGCGGACAGTCCCGGGGCGCCTCCGGGGGAAAGGCGCTCACGGACGCTCATCCCGCGGCAGGCCGACGCCGCCCGTCGTCCGCGGCCGCCCGATCCCGGGCAGGAGACTCTCCAGATCGACGAAGGCGTCCGCCTGTCTGCGCAATTCGTCGGCGATCTGCGGCGGCTGGCTCTTCAGGGTCGAGACGACGGTCACCCGCACACCCCTGGCCTGCACCGCCTGCACCAGCCGGCGGAAGTCGCCGTCGCCGGAGAACAACACCGCGTGATCCAGCCGCGGGGCCAACTCCAGCATGTCCACCGCGATCTCGATGTCCATGTTCCCCTTGGTCCGCGACCGTCCATCGCTGTCGGTGAAGCGTTTCACCGGCTTGGTGACGACGGAAAACCCGTTGTAGTCGAGCCAGTCGACCAGCGGCTTCAGCGGCGAGAACTCCTCGCCCTCGACCACGGCGGTGTAGTAATAGGCGCGGACAAGGATGCCGGCGTCGCGGTACAGCTCGAGCAGCTTGCGGAAGTCGAGGTCGGCGTTCAGGGCGCGAGCCGCCGAATACAGGTTGGCCCCGTCGATGAAGAGGGCGATGCGTTCGCCGGGATTGGGCGTCATGAATACAGGCTCCGGAAAATCCGACGACGTCCGCCCCTCCGTCGAAATAGACGGCGGCCTCGATCTGGACTCCGCCGTCATCGTCGCCCTCGGCTGCAATGACAAGGGGGCCTGGGCCGACTGCCGCGAGGCGCTGGAGGCGGCGCTCGCCCGGTTCCGCTGCGAGGGAATCGACGTGGTCGCCCGTTCCTCGTGGTGGCGCTCGGCCGCCTGGCCCGACCCCGACGACCCGCCCTTCCTCAACGGCGTCGTCTTCATTCGAACCGAGCTCGGGCCGCACGAGCTGATGGCCGCCCTCGGCCGTATCGAGGAGGCCTTTGGCCGGCAGCGTTCGCGCCTGAACGCCCCGCGCACGCTGGACCTCGACCTGATCGCCTACGGACGACTCAGCGGCGACCTCGACGGCCTGATCCTGCCGCACCCGCGTGCGGCCGAGCGGCTGTTCGTCATGGGCCCGCTGGCGGAAATCGCGGCCGAGTGGGAGCATCCCGGCGGCGGGTGCGCGCGTGACCTGGCGGTGGCGGCGACCGTCGGTCGCGACGCGGCCGTCGCGAAATGATCTTCCAGCGAGCGTGTTGCTTCTGCGGCGAGGCGGTCACGAGGGCCGACCCGGACGCGGTCGAAGTCGCGCTGCGCAATCTGTGGGGCGGCCAGTCCGTACAGGGACTTCAGGCTCACTCCGCCTGCATCGTTCGCGTCTTCCCGGATTTCGCCATGGTCGACCCGCCGTGCTTGAGAGACTGACGCCTCATTCCCGCCCATGCGGCGTTGCACAATCGGCTCCATATCTCTATTTTCCGCGGTTCTCCCCCGCCGCCCGAGGATTTTCATGGCTCGCGTCACTGTCGAAGACTGCATCGAGAAGGTGCCGAACCGTTTCGGTCTGGTCCTGCTGGCCGGTCACCGCGCCCGCAATATCGCCAACGGCGCCCCGCTGACCCTCGACCGCGACAACGACAAGAACCCGGTCGTGGCCCTGCGCGAGCTGGCCGAGGACACCGTGCGTCCTGACGAGCTGCAGGAAAACATCATCACTACCCTGCAGCGCGTCGACGAGCGCACCGAGGCCGAAGACGAGGCCGAGACCGTCGCCCTGCTGGCCGAGCCGCAGCACATGAACATGGCCGAGGCCGAGCTGATCCGCGCGCTGCAGAGCGACCGCGACGGCGGGCAGGAGGAGCGGTACTGACGGCGGACCCCGCCAGCGGTGTCACCATCCTGCCGGCGCGACAGCCCGCGCCGACCCCCAAAGCTGCCAATCTGAACGAGCCGGACGGCGCCGCGCCGCCGCCGGCTGCGCCCGATCATGCCGGACGCAGCAAGGTGCTGCGTCAGTTCGAGCTGGTCGAGGCGGTCAAGGCCTACGACCCGACCGCCGACGAGGCCCTGCTCAACCGGGCCTACGTCTATGCGATGAAGATGCACGGCTCGCAGCTGCGAGCGTCGGGCGATCCCTACTTCGCACACCCGATCCAGGTCGCCGGCATCCTCACGGACTATCGGCTCGACACCGCCACCATCGTCACCGCCCTGCTGCACGACGTGGTCGAGGACACCTCGGCCACCCGCGACGACATCGCCGGGATGTTCGGCGAGGAGATCGCCTCCCTGGTCGAGGGCGTGACCAAGCTCTCGCGGCTGGAGCTGCAGGCGGAGCACACGCGCCAGGCCGAAAACCTGCGCAAGTTCATCCTCGCCATCTCGAAGGACGTGCGGGTCCTGCTGGTCAAGCTGGCCGACCGCCTGCACAACATGCGCACCCTGCGCTACGTCAAGCCGGAGAAACGCGAACGCATCTCCCGCGAGACGCTGGAGGTCTACGCGCCGCTGGGCCGCTCGATCGGCATCCACTCGATCGCGTCCGAGCTCGAGGAGCTCGCCTTCGAGCACCTCAATCCGACCGCCCGCACCGCCATCGAGCGCCGGCTGGAGGCGCTGAAGCTCGAGCACGGCCGCGCCATCGGCGGGGTGTCGCGCGAGATCGAGCGGGTGCTGGAGGAGGCGGGCGTCAAGGCCCGGGTCCTTGGCCGCGAGAAAACGCCCTATTCGATCTGGCGCAAGCTGCAGCGCAAGTCGGTGGGGTTTTCGTCCCTGTCCGACATCTACGGCTTCCGGGTCATCGTCGAGGCCGAGGACGACTGCTACCGCGCCCTCGGCGTCATTCACCGCGCCTGGCCCGTGGTCCCCGAGCGGTTCAAGGACTTCATCTCGACGCCGAAGTCGAACAACTACCGCTCGCTGCACACCACGGTCGTCGGGCCGTCGGGCCTGCGCATCGAGATGCAGATCCGCACCGAGGCCATGGACCGCGTCGCCGAGGACGGGGTGGCGGCGCACTGGGCCTACAAGAACCACTCCTACGGCTTCGACCGCGAGGCCATGGCCGCCCAGGGCGGGCGCGATCCGCTTCAGAACCTGCGCCACCTCGTGCAGGTCATCGAGCACGGGGAGGGGGGCGAGGACTGGGTCGAGCACGCCAAGCTGGAGATGTACCTCGACCAGGTGTTCGTGTTCACGCCCAAGGGCGCGCTGATCACCCTGCCGCGCGGCGGCATGCCGCTCGACTTCGCCTACGCCGTCCACACCGAGGTCGGGGATTCGGCCGTCGGGGTGAAGATCAACGGCGAGCTGAAGCCGATGCGCACGCAGCTCCAGAACGGCGACGTCGTCGAGATCATCCGCGGGGCCAAGCGCGAGATTCCCTCGGACTGGCGATCGCTGACCGTCACCGGCCGCGCCCGCTCGGCCATCCGCCGCCACATCCGCAGCTCCGAGCGCGAGGAGTTCCAGAAGCTCGGCCGCGCCACGCTGGACCAGACCCTGTCGCGGGCCGGCAAGTCGCTGGCCGAGGTCTCGCTGAAGCCGGCGCTGGAAACCCTGGCGGTGGCGACCGAGGATGATCTGTTCGAGGCCATCGGCCGCGGGCGGCTGTCGGCCGCCAAGGTGGGCGAAACCCTGTTCCCCAGCCTCAAGGGACGGCTCAAGGCGGGTCCCGACCGCAAGCGCATCGGCGACGAGCAGGCCCGGCTGTTCGTGCGCGGCGGGGGGCTGACGCCGGGCGTCAGCGTCCACTTCGGCCACTGCTGCTCGCCGGTCCCGGGCGACCGTATCGTCGGCATCCTCGAACCGGACGTCGGGCTGACGGTGCACACCATCGACTGCCAGCGTCTCGCCGACTTCGCCGACGATGATTCGGTCTGGCAGGACCTGCAGTGGACGCCGCAGGCGGAACAGGGGACGGTCGCCGCCGCACGCCTGCGCGCCACCATCAAGAACGCCCCGGGCGTGCTCGGCCAGGTCGCCACCATCATCGGCGAGGCCGGCGGCAACATCCTCAACCTGGTCATGACCCACCGGCAGCAGGACTTCTTCGACGTCGACATCGACGTCGAGGTCGAGGATGCGCGCCACGCCACCACCATCATGGCCGCCCTGCGCGCCAATCCCTCGGTCGACACGGTCGAGCGGGCCCGCGGATGAGCGAGGCCGGTTCCGGGAACGCGGCCCAGCAGGCCTCGCCGTCCTACCGGCTGGCGGCCCTCGACCAGGACTTCCTGCTCGGCGATTCGATGCGCGGCGTGCGCTTCCTGCTGGAGTACGCCAAGGCCGAGGAGGCGCTGCGCGACTGGGGGGTGCGTTCGACCCTGGTGGTGTTCGGCAGCGCCCGTGTCGGCGAGAACGGCGATCCGACCCACGCCCGCTGGTACAATGAGGCCCGCGCTTTCGGCCGCCTCGCCTCAGAGCGCGGCGGCGCGCTCCGCGCACGCCCCGGCGAGCCGCGCGACAACGTCATAGCCACCGGCGGCGGCCCGGGAATCATGGGCGCGGCCAATCGTGGAGCCCACGACGTCGGCGCGCCTTCGATCGGCTACAACATCACCCTGCCGCACGAGCAGGAGCCGAACCCCTGGTCGACGCCGGAGCTGACCTTCCGCTTCCACTACTTCGCCATGCGCAAGATGCACTTCGCCATGCGCGCCAACGGCCTGGTGGTCTTCCCCGGCGGCTTCGGGACCTTCGACGAGCTGTTCGAAATTCTCACCCTGCGGCAGACGGGCAAGAAGCGGAACGTGCCGATCGTCCTGTTCGACGAGGGCTACTGGCGCTCGGTCGTCGGCTTCGAGAAGCTGGCCGATTACGGGATGATCGCCCCCGAAGACCTCGAGCTGATCAGCTTCGCCGAGGACGCCGAGGGGATCTGGACCGAGCTGCTCGCCCGCGGTCTGAGGCCCGGCCACGAGAGCGCCGAGGATCCGCATCAGCCGGCGCTTCAAAGCGAGGGCGTGACGGGGTAGGGGAGGGCGCATGACCGCCATGACCTCCGACGACGTCCTCGACGAATTCCGCGCCGCCGGCGCCCTGCGCGAGGGCCACTTCGTGCTCTCCTCCGGCCTGCACAGCCCCGTCTTCCTGCAGAAGAACCTGGTCTTCATGCGCGCGGACCGCTGCGCCCGGCTGTGCCAGGCGCTGGCGGAGAAGATCACGACGGCCGTCGGCGCCGTCGACGTCGCCATCTCTCCCGCCGTCGGCGGCATCATCCCCGGCTATGAGACCGCCCGCTGGCTGGGCGTTCCCTCGATGTACGTCGAACGCGAGGGCGGCGCCTTCAGGCTCCGTCGCGGCTTCCACATCGAGCCGGGGCAGAAGGTGGTCATGGTCGAGGACATCGTCACCACGGGCCTGAGCTCGCGCGAGTGCATCCAGGCCATCCGCGACGCCGGCGGGGACGTGGTCGCCGCCGCCTGCATCGTCGACCGCTCGGGCGGACGCGCCGACGTGGGCGTGCCGCTGGTGGCGCTGGCCACCCTGGACGTGCCGGCGTACCCCGCCGACTCCCTCCCGGCTGAGCTGGCCGCGCTGCCGGTCGAGGACCCCGGCAGCCGCCGGCTGTCGAAATAGGATTCTGCCCATGCGCGACCGCGTCCGCCTCGGCGTCAACATCGACCACGTCGCCACGGTGCGGAACGCCCGCGGCGGCGGCCATCCCGATCCCGTCCGCGCCGCCCGCGAGGCGCTGGCGGCCGGCGCGGACGGCATCACCGCCCATCTGCGCGAGGACCGCCGCCACATCACCGACTCCGACATCGCGGCCCTCAGCGACCTGTGCGCCGGGGCCGGAAAGCCGCTGAACCTCGAGATGGCCGTGACCGACGAGATGCTCGCCATCGCGCTCCGCCACCGCCCGCACGCCGCCTGCCTGGTGCCCGAGCGCCGCGAGGAGGTCACGACCGAGGGCGGTCTCGCCGTCGCCGGCGCCGAGACCCGGGTCGCACCGGTCGTGAAGGCCCTGTCGGACGCCGGCATCCGCGTCTCCCTGTTCATCGAACCGTCGTCGGAGCAGGTCGAGGCGGCCGCCGCCGTGGGGGCCCAGGTGGTCGAGTTCCACACTGGTCGCTACTGCCACCTGTCCGGCGACGACCGGCTGGTCGAGTTCGAGCGCCTTCAGGCCGCAGCGGCCCGGGCCGCCGACCGCGGACTCGAAGTGCACGCGGGCCACGGTCTCGACTACGCCACAGCCGCCGAGATGATGGCCATCCCCGAGGTGCGGGAGCTGAACATCGGGCATTTCCTGATCGGCGAGGCGGTTTTCGTCGGCCTCGCAGCCGCCATCCATCGCATGCGCGCGGGCATGGACGCCGCCGCCGCGGAGGTCGCATGATCGTCGGCGTCGGCGCGGACCTGACCGACATCCGGCGCATCCAGGCGTCGCTGGATCGTTTCGGCGACCGCTTCCGCCTCCGGTGCTTCACCGAAATCGAGCGCGCCCGCTCCGAGCGCAAGCCGGACCCGGCGTGGAGCTACGCGAAGCGCTTCTCGGCCAAGGAGGCCTGCGCCAAGGCGCTGGGCACGGGCATGCGATCGGACGTCTACTGGCGCGACATGGGGGTGGTGAACCTGCCCTCGGGGCAGCCGACCCTGGCTCTGACGGGCAACGCAGCGGCTCACCTGGCGCGCCTCGTCCCGCCCGGACACGCCCCGCACGTCCATCTGACCCTGAGCGACGAGCACCCGTACGCGCTCGCCTTCGTGGTGATCGAAGCCTTGCCGATAGCTTAATGACGTTATACCCGTTTCGCGGCTGAAAGACCGCGCGCAGCGGCAGGGGGATACGGTCAACATGAGCGACGAGCACAAGCCGCACCAGGACGAGCACGGCCACGGGCCGGCTCCGGACCCGCACGCCGGCGCCGCGGCGTCGCCCCATGACGACCATGGCCATGCCGCTGCCCATGACGACCATGGCCACGCCGCCCACGACGACCATGGGCACGCCGCCGCGGCTTCGCATGACGACCACGGCCACGCCGCCGCCCACGACGATCACGGCCACGCGGCGACGACGCACGACGACCACGGGCATGCCGCGGCTTCGCATGACGATCACGGCCACGCCGCCGCGCACGACGATCACGGACATGCTGCGCCCTCCCACGACGATCATGGCCACGTCGCGCCGTCGCACGACGACCACGGCCATGCCGCCGCCCATGACCCGCACGGCCACGAGGCCGCGCCGGCCGCGGCGGCTGCGGCGCCCGAGCGCCGGCCGGTGTGGAGCGACTCCGGCGACGCCCCCTTCGAGGACGTCGACGCCACCCCCGTGTACGCCCGCGGCGGCAAGGGGCGAAAGAAGGCGAAGAAGGGCGGCGGCAGCGAAAGCTGGGAGATCGTCAAGACGATCGTCTTCGCCCTGCTCATCGCGCTGGTTCTGCGCGTCCTGCTGTTCCAGCCCTTCACCATCCCGTCGGCCTCGATGGAGCCCAACCTCTACGAGGGCGACTACATCGTCGTCTCGAAGTGGACCTACGGCTACTCGAAGCACTCGATTCCCTTCAGCCCGCCGGTGTTCGAGGGCCGCATCTTCGGCAACGAGCCGGAGCGGGGCGACATCGTGGTCTTCAAGCTGCCGCGGGACGACCGCACCGACTACATCAAGCGCGTCATCGGTCTTCCGGGCGATCGCATCCAGATGATCAACAACGTCCTGCACATCAACGGCGAGGCCGCCCGCGACGTCGTGGTCACCGGCCAGGACGTGACCAACATGTACGGCGAACTGATCGTCACCGCTGACGAGACCCTTCCGGGCGGCCGCACCTTCCGCATCCAGGACTTCGGCCCCGGCCGCGATCTGGACGACACCCCGGTGTTCGAGGTGCCGGCGGGCCACTACTTCATGATGGGCGACAACCGTGACAACTCGGTCGACAGCCGCGTCGACGAGTCGATGGGCGTCGGGCTGGTTCCGGCCGAGAACCTGATCGGCAAGGCCGAGATCATCCTGTTCTCGTGGCAGCCCGGGGCCTCGCTGTGGAATCCGGTCAGCTGGTTCTCGAAGGTCCGCCCGAGCCGGTTCTTCACCGTCCTCGACTGATGGCCGATCGACGGGCCGAGTCCGTCGCCGCGCTCGTGCGCGAACTCGGCCACGACTTCCGCGACCGCAGCTTGCTGGAACGCGCCCTGACCCACCCCAGCGTGGGCGAGGGCGCGGCCCGCGACGCCCGCGGCCGGCCCTTCCTCGACAACCAGCGGCTCGAGTTCCTCGGCGATCGCGTGCTCGGCCTGCTGGTCGCCGATCGCCTGTTGCGTGACTTCCCCGACGCGGCCGAGGGCGAGATGTCCTCCCGTCTGCATGTCCTCGTCGACAAGGCCGCCTGCGCCCGGGTGGCCGACCGGCTCGGGGTGGGTCCCGCCATGCGCCTGTCGCCCGGGGAGGCGAAGCAGGGCGGCCGGCGCCGCGAGGGCGTGCTCGGCGACGCCATGGAGGCGATCCTCGCCGCGGTCTGGCTGGACGGGGGCATGGACGCCGCCCGCGCGGTGTTCGAGCGTGTCTGGGCGCCCGAATTCGCCGCGCCTGCGAAGCCGTCCCTGGCCAACCCGAAGTCGGCGCTTCAGGAGTGGGCCCTGGGCCAGGGCCGGCCGCTGCCGACCTATCGGATCGTCGAGCGCACCGGCTCGGACCACGCCCCCACATTCACGGTCGAGGCCAGCGTGGCCGGATATCCGCCCTTGACCGCGAAGGGCCGTTCGCGTCAGGACGCGGAGAAGGCGGCCGCGACCGCCCTTCTCCAGCGTGAAGGCGTGATTTGACCGAACCCCAGGACACGGCACCGGCCCGGCGGCGCGCCGGCTTCGCCGCCATCATCGGCGCCCCGAACGCGGGCAAGTCCACGCTGGTCAACCGCCTGACCGGGACCAAGGTCTCGATCGTCACCCAGAAGGTCCAGACGACACGCTTCCCGGTGCGCGGCATCGCCATGTACGGCGACGCCCAGATCGTGCTGGTCGACACCCCCGGCATCTTCAGCCCGCGCCGCCGGCTCGACCGCGCCATGGTCGCCTCGGCCTGGGGCGGGGCCGACGAGGCCGACGCCGTGGTCCACCTCGTCGACGCCGCCTCGCACATCGCCGCCCAGAGCAAGGAAGGCGCCGCCGCCGACCGCCGCTCGGCGGAGGACACGGAGACCATCATCTCGGCCCTCAGGGAGTCCGGCAGGAAGGTCATCCTGGCGCTCAACAAGATCGACGGCATGCGCCGCGACACCCTGCTGGCCCTGTCGCAGCAGCTGTTCGACACGGGCGCTTACAGCGAGGTGTTCATGATCTCGGCCCTGACCGGCGACGGGGTCGACGACCTCGGCCGGCGACTGGCGGAGATGATGCCCGAAGGGCCGTGGCTGTATCCCGAGGACCAGTCCGCCGACGTGCCGTTGCGCGTGCTGGCCGCCGAGATCACCCGCGAGAAGGTCTATCTGCGCGTCCACGAGGAACTGCCCTATTCGGCCGCGGTGGAGACCACCTCCTTCGAGGATCGCCCGGACGGCTCCGCCCGCATCGAGCAGACCATCTACGTCGAACGGGACAGCCAGCGGCCCATCGTGCTGGGCAAGGGCGGCCAGACGCTGAAGTGGATCGGCCAGAAGGCGCGCGAGGAGCTGACCGAGCTGCTTGACCGCCCGGTGCACCTGTTCCTGACCGTCAAGGTCGATCCGAAATGGCAGGAGTCGCGGGCGCTCTACGCGCAGTTCGGCCTCGAGTACGACGTCTGATCCCTTGTTTCATGTCCCCCGCCGCGCCGGAAACCATCCCCGGCTGACCTTCGGTCTTCTGGCCGTCCTGGCCGCGTTGGCGGCCGGCGGGGTGGGATGGGCGACGCTGAACCGGCCGCCGGCGGAAGGCGAGCCGGTCGAGGCGACCTTGCCGCCGCGACCGCCCCTGGTCACGGTCGAGGCCCTGCCGCAGCTCAAGGATCAGCTGGATCGATGGGGCGGCGCCGGCCGCTTCACCGGCGGGGTTCTTGTCGCCCGCGGCGACGAGGTGCTGTTTCGCCGCGTCTACGGCATGGCGGACCGGCGCACCGGAACGCCGCTGGAGCTGAACTCCCGTTTCCGGCTCGCGTCGGTCAGCAAGCAGTTCACCGCCGCCGCCGTCCTTCGCCTGCAGGACGAGGGCGTGCTTTCGGTGGAGGATCCGGTCTGCCGCTGGATCGAGGATTGCCCGGCGTCCTGGGCCCCGATCCGCCTGCGCCATCTCCTGTCGCATAGTTCCGGCCTTCCCGACCTGATGGCGCGTCCGGGCTGGGGCCTGCGTCGCGTGACCCCCGCCACGCCGGAAGAACTGACCGAAGACTCAAGACGCTACAGCCCGTCCTTCGCGCCGGGAACGAAGGTCCGATACAGCAACGCCGGCTACAACCTTCTGGGCGTGGTGGTCGAGCGGGCCAGCGGCCAGCCGCTGCACGACTACCTCCGCGCCGCCTTCTTCGAGCCCCTCGGCATGATCGACACAGGCTACGACGACGGCTTCTCGGACGTGGTCATGGGATACGCCAATCTCGGCGGTCCGCCCAGTCCGCAGCCGAACGCCAACCTCAGCATCATCTTCGCCGCCGGAGCCCTGTATTCGACGCTGGACGACCTGCTCGTGTGGAATCGCGCCCTGCACGGCGGCCACCTGCTGTCGCCAGAGAGCTACCGCCAGATGATCGCCGACCATGCGCCCGAGGACACGCCCGACGAACGCGGCCAGCCGCGCCGCCTGTGGGGCTTCGGCCTCTACGAGAAGGCGCTGGGCCGCCAGGTCCGCCCCGACTTCCTCGATCGTCAGATCTACCACACGGGCAGCTGGTCGGGTTTCCGCAACCTGGTGACCTACCAGCCGGACGGGGACGTCACGGTCATCGTCCTGTCCAACAATTTCCACCAGCGCGAGGCGGTGCTGCTGCTGTCCCAGCAGGGCATGGCCGAGGCCCTCGGGCGCTCGTTCCCGACGGAGGTCGTGCGCTAGCCTTCGGCCCGGCTCCCCTCCCGCCGCGCCTGCCGGGCCTCGCCGATCTCGTCCCCGGCGAACGAGCCGGTCGGCACGTCGCCGCCCCGGCGGTAGGTGGAGACCACAACGCCCTCGCCGGTAGTCTCGGTCCCCAGCGGCGTCCAGCCGCGCGGCCGCGAGCCCGCGTCGAACAGGCGTTTGCCCTCGCCCAGCACCAGCGGGAAGGTCAGCAGCGTCATCTGGTCGATCAGGTCAGCCGCGAGCAGGGCGTGGATGACCTCGCTCGAACCCTGGATCAGCAGGTCCCGCCCCTCCGTCTGCTTGAGCGCCCGCACCGACTCCGCGACATCGCCCTCCAGCAGGTGGCTGTTCTCCCATGGCGTCGGCGTGCCGGGGCTCGCCACGACGTACTTGTTCACCGCGTTGAAGACGCGGCCGATGTCGTCGTCCTGGTGCGGCCAGTAGGCGGCGAAGATCTCGTAGGTCCGGCGGCCCAGCAGGAGATCGTAGTTCTCGCCCATGGCGCGGTCCATCAGCCGCCCGAGGGCCTCGTCCCAGTGCGGAAACACCCACCCGCCGAAGCGGAAGCCGCCGGCCGGATCCTCCTCCGGCCCGCCGGGCGCCTGCATGACGCCGTCTAACGAAACGAAGGTGGCGGTTCGGATCGTGCGCATCTCTGGATCTCCTTGGGTGCGGGGAGGCGGGGCGCCCGCGCCGCGCCTCCCGGATCGTCAGGTCTCGGGGCCGCGCCACTCGCCGGCCGGCACGGTGTTGACCATCCACGGCACGCCGAAGCGGTCGATCAGGCTGCCGTGGCCGGGCGACCAGAAGGTCTCGTTGAAGGCCATGACGACCCGGCCGCCCTCGGACAGCTGCTCGAACCAGCGCTGCGCCTCGGCCTTGTCCTGGGTGTGCAGGGTGACGTCGAAGCCGTTCTTGGGCTTGTCGACGTTCGGCGCCCAGTCGACGTCCATGTCCGCCCCCATCAGCGCCTGGTCGCCGACCTCGAGCCAGCAATGCATCAGCCACTCACGGTACCTGTCGCCCACGGGCATCTCCGGCGGCGCGTCGGAATAGGGCATGGCGGCGGTGATCCTGCCGCCCAGCGCCTTCGCATAGAACTCGAACGCCTCGCGGCACTGGCCGTTGAAGCTCAGGCTGGTCACGATCTTCATCGATTGTCTCCGTCGTCCTGCTTTTCGAGAAAGGCCACCAGACGGTCGAAGGTCGAGGTCCAGCCGTGGCGATGGCCGACCAGGCTCTGCTCCGACTTCAGGCCCTCGTGGGTGAAGTCCATGCGGGTGCGGCCATCCGGAAGTTCGGCGAACTCCACCGTGACCAGGGTGTCGACCGGCGGCCCGTCCTCGTGGGACTCGTCCCACTTGAAGGTGAACACCAGACGCTCGGGCGGGACGATCTCGCGGTAGATCCCGCCCTGCCACAGGTCCTGTCCGGTCTCGGGCGAGCGCAGGCAGGCCCGCCATTCGCCGCCGACGCGCAGATCCTGCGACACGCTGACCGCCGGCCATTCGACCGGACCCAGCCACAGCACCACGGTCTCGGGCGTCGTCCAGGCCTTCCACACCAGCGCCCGGGGCGCGTCGAAGACGCGCTGCAGGTGCAGGGACGGTCGGGTGGCGATGGCTTCGACGTGGTTCATGAGGCTTCCTCGCAGGGCGGGTCCGGTCGACGGTCGGGGAGGGGATCAGTTGTTCTTCAGCAGCTGCTCCAGCTGGTCGGCGCACTGGCCCCAGCCCTCGTGGAAACCCATGGCCTCGTGCTGCTTCATCGTCTCGGCGTTCCAGTGCCGGGCGGTGGCGACATATTCCGTCCGGCCGTCGGCGAGGGGGGTCAGTTCGACGGTCGCGACCATGAACGGCTGGCCGGCGGGCCTCCAGTCCGGCGTGAAGGCGTCGGTCGTGGTCCAGCGCCGGTTCGGCTCGGCCTCTAGGAACACGCCGTGGTTCGGATAACGCTCGCCGTCCGGGCCGTGCATGACGAAGTTGAACACCCCGCCCGGACGCGGGTCGACCCGCACGTCCGAGATGCGCCACGGCTTCGGCGCGAACCACTGCTCCAGCAGCTCCGGCGTCATCCAGGCCTTCCAGATCCGCTCGGGGGAGGCGTCGATCGTCCGGCGCAGCTCCAGCTCGAAGGCGTGCGCCACGCCGTCGGTGTTGCAGGGATTGGTCTCAGTTTCTTGGGCCACGGTCGTCTCCTTGCTGAATCTTCTTCAGGTACGCGTCCAGCCGGTCGAAACTGGCGTCCCAGAAGCGGCGGTAGTGCTCCATCCACTCGGCGATGCCCTTCAGGGCCATCGGCTCCAGCCGCGCCGGTCGCCACTGCGCCTCCCGCCCGCGGCTGATCAGCCCCGCCTTCTCCAGCACCTTCAGGTGCTTCGACACGGCGGGCAGGCTGATGTCGAACGGCTCGGCCAGTTCATTGACGCTGGCTTCCCCTTCGCTCAGCCGCGCGAGGATCGCCCGACGGGTCGGGTCGGCGAGGGCGGCGAACTGGGCGGAGAGAAGGTCGGTCTGCATGGCGGCGTCTTATGTAACTGACAGGTTAAATGCGCCGCGGCCGTCCCGTTGTCAACCGTCGGGTTAAATGAAGGTCCGGAACGGTCCGGCGGGGGCGTGCATTGGCCCGGCTCCAGCATAGGAGGCGCGCCGATGAAGGCCCTGGTCCTGAACTGCACCCTCAAGCCGTCGCCGCAGACCTCGAACACCGAGGCGCTCGCGCGGGTGGTCATGGCCGAACTGGAGAAGGGCGGGGCGGAGACAGAGCTCGTCCGTCTGGTGGACCTGAACCTCAAGCCCGGCGTGAAGACCGACCAGGGCGAGGGCGACGACTGGCCGTCGGTGCGCGCCCGCATTCTCGCCGCCGACATCCTGGTCATGGCCACGCCGACCTGGCTGGGCCAGCATTCCAGCGTGTGTATGCGCGCGCTGGAGCGGATGGACGCCATGCTGTCCGAGACCCGCGACGACGGCCGTCCGGTCGCCTACGGCAAGGTGGCCGGGGTGGTGATCACCGGCAACGAGGACGGCGCCCACCACATCGTCGCCAGCGTCTGTCAGGCCCTGATCGACATCGGCTTCACCATTCCGGGCCAGAGCTGGACCTATTGGCACCTCGGGCCCGGCCCCGGCCCGAACTACACCGACACCGACAAGGCCCACGACTGGTCCGACCGCACCGGCCGCATCGCCGCGCGCAACCTGCTGGCGCTCGCCCGTGTGCTCAGCCCGGATGTCTATCCAGTCCCGGAGAGCGGCGGCTAGCCGCGCAGCTCGATGCCGTTGCCGTCGGGATCCTTCAGGTAGATCGAGGCGGCCACGCCGCCGGCCCCGTAGCGCTCGGCCGGCGCCTCGAAGGGCACGCCGTGGGCCTTGAGGTGCGCCATCGTCGCCGCCGGCTCGTAGTCCTTAAGCCGCAGGCAGATGTGGTCGACGTTGCGACCCTCCACGCCCGGTCCCGCGCCGCCCGCGGCCCCCAGCCGGCCGTCCAGCGGCACGAGGTCGATCAGGCTGTCGCCGGCGCGCAGGTGGATCAGGCCGATGGCGTCGTTGCGCCGCTCGACCGGGCAGCCCAGCACCCCGCTGTAGAAGGCCACCGACGCCTCTGCATCGCGCACCCGCAGCACCACATGGTCGATTCCGGCGACGGTCAGCATGCGCTTCCTCCTTGGGCGATCCGGCTTGCCAAGGTAGGCTTCCGTCCATGCTCGCGCCACTTCTCGCCCTCGCCCTGTCCATCCAGGCTCCGGATCCCGCCGTCGCCGAGGTCGCCGCCGTGCTCGACCGGCTGAACGCCGCCTCGACCGCCGCCGACGGCGACGCCTACTTCGCCCTGTTCACACCCGACGCCCGCTTCGTCGGCACGGACGCGACCGAGCACTGGACGCTGGCCGAATTCCGCGCCTACGCCGGGCCTCATTTCGCGCGCGGCAACGGCTGGTCCTATCCCGCCGCCGAGCGGACCATCACCATCGCCCCGATCGACTGCCGCTGCATCGCCTGGTTCGAGGAGAAGCTGTCCAACGAGTCCTACGGCGAAACCCGCGGCTCCGGCGTCCTGCGCCTCACCGCCGACGGCTGGAGGATCGAGCAGTACGTGCTCAGCTTCGCCGTCCCCAATGACAGGGCGCGGCAGGTCGTCGAGGTCATCCGCGGAGCGGAGTGACGCCGCCGGAACGTGTGGCCAACCCCCGCCGGCCGCTCTAAGCCGTCTGCATGGACTTCACCGACGACGCCTACGTCCTCGCCGCCCGCGCCCACGGCGACACCGGAGCCGTGGTGGAGTTGCTCACCGAAAGCCACGGCCGGCGCGCGGCCTATGTCGCGGGCGGCGCCTCGCGGCGGATGAAGCCGTTCCTGCAGCCCGGCGCCCGGGTCGTCGCCGATCTCCGCGCCCGCACCTCCGAGCACCTCGGCTCGGCCCGGCTGGAGCCGGTGGGGGAGGGGCCCAGCGCCCTGTTCGACGATCCGCTGGCCCTGACCGGTCTGGCCGCCGCCGCCGCCGTGGCCCAGGGCGCGCTGCCGGAGCGTGAGCCGCACCCCGGCGCCTTTCTCGCCTTTGAGGCGCTGATCTCCGCCTTCGCCGTCCCGGAGGTCTGGCCCGCCGTCTTCGTCCGCTTCGAGGCCGGCCTGCTCGAGGATCTCGGCTTCGGGCTCGATCTCAGCCGCTGCGCCGCCACCGGCGCCGTCGACGACCTCGTCTGGGTCAGCCCGCGCACCGGCCGCGCCGTCAGCCGCGCCGCCGGAGAGCCGTACGCCGACAAACTGCTGAAGCTGCCGCCCTTCCTGCTCGGCGCCCAGGCCGGCCTCGGCGAGGGCGACGTCGGCGCGGGGCTCGACCTCACCGGACACTTCCTCGAGCAGTTCGTGTTCCACCCGCTGGACCGGCCCCTGCCGCCGGCGCGGGTGTGGATGATCGACCGTCTGCGCGAGGCGGGGCGGCTTTAGGGTTCCGCTTCAAGCCGCCTTAACACTCGATTTGTACGGTCACGGACCCGGAATCCCGGGTGCGCCGAAGGCAAGTCGACATGAGTTATGCGTCCCTCGTCAGAACGTCCCTTGTGGCGGAAGAGCCGGTCTCGGAGCCGCGCGAGGGCGAGAACGCTCACCTCAGCACCTTCTTCGACGTGTCGCTTGACCTCCTGGTCATCCGCGATCTCGAGGGACGGGCGGTCAAGGTCAGCCGTTCGTGGGAGACGGTGCTGGGGCATCGCCCCGAGGACATGGAGGGCCGGCCTCTCCTGCGCTTCCTGCACCCGGAAGATGCGGCCGCGACCCGCATCAGCGTCCACGAGGTCGAGAACCGGAAGCCGGGCGACCCGGTGCTGGGCTTCATCAACCGTTACCGGCACGCCGACGGCTCGTACCGCATCCTTGAATGGCGGGCCCAGCGCTACGGCGACCTGATCTACGGCGTGGCCCGTGACGTGACGGATCGCATCGCCGCCGAGCGCGCCATGGCCGAGGCCAGGGCGGCCGCCGAGGCGGCCAGCCGGGCGAAGTCCGACTTTCTTGCCAATATGAGCCATGAGATCCGGACGCCCCTGAACGGCGTCATCGGCATTGTCGACGCCCTGGCGCGCACCGACCTGACGCCTGAACAGTCCGAGATGGTCGCCCTGGTGCGCGAATCCGGCGTCGTGCTGGAACGGCTGGTTTCGGACATTCTCGACGTCTCCAAGATCGAGGCGGGTCATTTGCACCTCGAGAGCCGGCCGTTCGACCTGGCCCGCACCCTCGCAGCCTCCATCGAGAGCGTCCGCTCCCGCGCCAGCGAAAAGGGGCTGGAGGTCGTCGTCGCCCACGATCCGGCCGCCCGCGGCCGGTTCATCGGCGACAGCACCCGCGTGCGCCAGATCGTCGACAACCTGCTCTCCAACGCCGTCAAGTTCACGGCCGACGGATCGATCACGGTGCGGGTCGACCTCGACCGCGCCGGGCGCATCCGGATCGAGGTGCAGGACACCGGCATCGGCTTCGACGCCGAGACGGGCGCGCGCCTGTTCGGGCGGTTCACCCAGGCGGACACCAGCATCACCCGCCGCTTCGGCGGCACGGGGCTGGGCCTTTCGATCTGCCGCTCTCTGGCCCGGATGATGGGCGGCGACATCGCCGTCGTTTCGTCGCCCGGCGCCGGCAGCCGGTTCACCGTCCATCTGCCGCTGGCGCGAGTCGGCGCGCACGTGGAGGACCCCGCAAACGAGGCGGCGCCGACGGGCGACGTCCGGCGCGACAGGCCGCTGCGCGTCCTCCTGGCCGAGGACCACCCGACCAACCAGCGCGTCGTGCAGTTGATCCTGGCCTCCACCGGCGCGGACCTGACCATCGTCGAGGACGGCCACCAGGCCTTGGAGGCCTTCGCAGCCGCCCCCTACGACGTGGTGCTGATGGACATGCAGATGCCGGTGATGGACGGCCTGGCCGCCACGCGAGCCATTCGCGAGCTGGAAGCCCGGCGCGGCGCCGGCGTCACGCCGATCGTCATGCTCAGCGCCAACGCCATGACCGAACACCGCGAGGAGGCCCGCGCCGCCGGCGCCGACCTGCACGTGTCAAAGCCGATCACCGCCGAGAGCCTCCTGGCGGGCATCGAACAGGCGGTCGGCTGATCGCCCACAGGCGCGTTCCGTCACGGGCGCCCATCCTGCGCTAGACTGACGGCTTCCCAGCCCGAATCAGTTTCGCATGACCGTTCACACCCCGCCGCCGGAAGGCGGCCGCATTATCGATGAGCCGATGAGCGAGGCGCTGTCGCGCCGCTATCTCGCCTACGCGCTCTCGACCATCACCAACCGCGCCCTCCCGGACGTGCGCGACGGCTTCAAGCCGGTGCACCGCCGGATCATGTACGCCATGCACGAGATGCGGCTGAACCCGCAGGCCGCGGCGCGCAAGTGCGCCAAGGTCGTCGGCGAGGTGATGGGCGGCTTCCACCCGCACGGCGACGCCTCGATCTACGACGCCCTCGTGCGTCTCGCGCAGGACTTCTCCCAGCGCTACCCGCTGGTCGACGGCCAGGGCAATTTCGGCAACATCGACGGCGATAGCGCCGCGGCCATGCGCTACACCGAGTGCAAGCTGACGCCGGCCGCCATGCTGCTGATGGACGGCATCGACCAGGACGCCGTCGACTTTCGCCCGACCTACGACGACCAGGACGAGGAGCCGGTCGTCCTGCCCGCCGGCTTCCCGAACCTGTTGGCCAACGGCTCCTCCGGCATCGCCGTCGGCATGGCCACCTCGATCCCGCCGCACAACGTCGGCGAGCTGATCGAGGCCTGTCAGCTGCTGCTCGACAACCCCGAGGCGACCACGGAAGAGCTGGCGGCGATCGTGCCCGGGCCGGACTTCCCGACCGGCGGCGTCGCCGTCGAGGGCCACGCCTCCATCCTCGACGCCTACGAGACCGGCCGCGGCGGGGTGCGCCTGCGCGCCCGCTGGGAGACCGAGGACCTCGGCCGCGGCGTCTGGCGCATCGTGGTCACCGAGGTGCCCTACCAGGTCCAGAAGTCCAAGCTGATCGCCGACCTCGCCGAGCTGATCGAGAACAAGAAGGCGCCCCTGCTCGCCGACGTGCGCGACGAGTCCGCCGAGGACATCCGTCTGGTGCTCGAGCCGAAGTCCCGCACCGTCGAGCCAGACGTGCTGATGGAGAGCCTGTTCAAGCTGTCCGACCTCGAGATCCGCTTCCCGATCAACATGAACGTGCTGGACGCCACCGGCACGCCGCGGGTGATGGGCCTCAAGCCCTGTCTGCAGGCCTTCCTCGATCACCGCCGCGAGGTGCTGCTCCGGCGCGGCGCCTGGCGCATCCAGAAGATCGAGAAGCGCCTCCACCTGCTGGAAGGCCTCAGGATCGTCTTCCTCAACCTCGACGAGGTGATCCGCATCGTTCGCGAGGAGGAGCAGCCCAAGGCCGTCCTGATCGCCCGCTTCGGCCTGTCCGAGCTCCAGGCCGACTATGTCCTTGACACCCGGCTGCGCCAGCTGGCGCGCATCGAGGAGATGGCGATCGAGAACGAATACAAGGAGCTGTCTGAGGAACTTGCCGGCCTGCGTGCGATGATCGCCTCGCCGGCGAAACAGTCGAAGCTGATCGCCCTCGGGCTGCAGGACGTGCGCAAGGCGATGATCTCGCCGCGTCGCACGACCATCTCGGAGGCGGTGGACACCTCCGCCTTCGCGCCCATCGAGGCCTTCATCCCGCGCGAGGCGATCACCGTCGTCCTCTCGGAGCGCGGCTGGATCCGCGCCCAGAAGGGCAAGGTCGACGATCCGTCCGAGCTGAAGTTCAAGGAGGGCGACAGCCTCGCCTTCCTCGTCCCGGCGCACACGACCGACAAGCTGCTGCTGGCGGCGTCGGACGGCCGCATCTTCACCATCGGCGCCGACAAGCTGGCCTCGGGCCGCGGCCATGGCGAGCCGGTGCGGCTGATGATCGACCTCGACGAGGGCGCCGGCATCGTCAACCTGCTGGCCCACCAGCCCGGGGCGAAGCTGCTGGTCGCCTCGAAGGCCGGCTACGGCTTCATCGCTCCCGAGGACGACCTGCTGGCCCAGAAGCGCGGCGGCAAGCAGGTGCTGAACGGCGAGATGCTCGCCGCCCTGCGCGTCGCCGGCGACCACGTCGCCACCATCGGCGACAATATCAAGGCGCTGATCTTCCGGATCGACGAGCTGCCCGAGATGGGTCGCGGCAAGGGCGTGAAGCTGCAGTCCTTCAAGCAGGGCGGTCTCGCCGACGTCACCACCTTCAGCGCCGAAGCCGGCCCCGAGTGGGTCGACGGCGGCGGTCGCCGCCGCCAGTGGCCCGACTGGAAGGACTGGCTCGGCAAGCGCGCCCAGGCCGGCCGCCAAGGACCGCGGGGACTGCGCAAATTCAGGTGACACGGCGGCCGCCATCCTCGCCCTACGGGGAGCCGCGGCGCGGCCTCGGGATACCGGAGGGTGGCGACCGGCGCGTTCGGTGACTCCGATTTCACTTCGCCCGCCGTCCATAACCGGCGATAGTGAAGAGGTGGGCCATCGCCCCGAGGGGAGACTGACATGATCACCTGGATCGTCATCGGCGTCGTCGTCGCCATCGTCCTGTTCATCGTCGTCGGCGGCTACAACCGACTCGTGGCGCTGGACCAGCGCGCCGACCAGTCGTTCGCCGACATCGACGTCCAGCTGAAGCAGCGGCAGGACCTGATCCCCAACCTCGTCGAGACGGTGAAGGGCTACGCCACCCACGAGCGCGGGACCCTGGACGCCGTCACCCAGGCACGCGCCGCCGCCGCCGGGGCGCAGAACATCAACGATCGGGTGCAGGCCGAGAACATGCTGACCGGCGCCCTGGGCCGCCTGTTCGCCGTCGCCGAGGCCTATCCGGACCTCAAGGCCAACACCAACTTCCAGCAGTTGCAGACCGAGCTTTCGGATATCGAGAACAAGCTCGCCGCCGCCCGGCGCTTCTTCAACAACGCGGTCTCCGAGTTCAACGCCGTCCGCCGCCAGTTCCCGACCGTCCTGTTCGCCGGCCTCGTCGGCTTCGACGCGGACAAGCCGTTCTTCGATGTGGGCGAGGCCGACCGCGCCGCCATGACCGCCGCCCCGCCGACGGTGAACTTCCAGGCCTGACTGAGCCATGGGCGCCGTCGGGCTCCAGACCCACATCTGGGCGAACAACACCCGGTCGATCCTGCTGCTGGCCGGCTTTCCGGTGCTGCTGGTCTTCATTCTCTACGGCGCCCAGCTGGTGATGATGGGCTTCGGCCTGCTGCCCGGCACCGGGCGCGGGCTCGGCGACGACATGGCGCTGGCCGCCTCGTGGCTGGGCTGGACCGTGCCCATGGCCCTGGTCGTCGCCGCGGTCTGGTTCGCCATCGCCTACGTCGGCAACCAGGCCATCATCGACTCGATCACCGGCGCCCGGAAGGTTGAGAGACGCACTGAACCCGAGCTCTACAACCTGCTGGAAAACCTCGCGATCTCACGCGGACTGCGCACGCCGACACTGCGCATGATCGAGAGCGACAGCCTCAACGCCTTCGCCACCGGCCTGCACGAGGGCCGCTACAGCGTCACCGTGACCCGGGGGCTCGTGAACACCCTGACCCGCGACGAGGTCGAAGCCGTTCTGGCCCACGAGCTCACCCACGTCATCAACAAGGACGTGCGGACCATGGTCATCGCCTCCATCTTCGCCGGCATCATCAGCGTGCTGGCCGAACTGGTCTTCCGCGCCCTGGTCCACACCGGCGGCGGACGCGGCCGATCGAAGAACTCCAATGCCGGCCCGCTGATCCTCATCGGCCTGGTTTTCGCCGCCGTCGGCGTGGCCCTGGCGGTGGTCATCCGGATGATGCTGTCGCGCACGCGCGAGTTCGTCGCCGACGCCGGGGCCGTGGAGCTGACCAAGAACCCCGACGCAATGATCTCGGCCCTGCGCAAGATCGAGGGCCGCTCCTCGCTGAAGGGCCCGGACGAGGTGCAGCAGATGTTCCTCGACAACCAGCCGGACGGCCGCGGCCTGGAAGGCCTGTTCGCCACCCATCCGCCGATCGAAAAGCGCATCGAAGCGCTGGTGAAATTCGGCGGGGGGCAGGACCCGGGCCCGTGGGTCGGACCGCAGCCGGCGGGGCAGGACACCTCCGTGCCGGCGGCCAGCTAGGGCAGGGCGCGCCAGCCCAGCCGGGTCAGTTGCTCCATCGGCCGGAAGCGGGCCTTGTAGTCCATCTTCTCCGATCCCCGGACCCAGTAGCCCAGGTAGACGTACGGGAGCCCCACGGCCTGCGCCTGTCGCACGTGGTCGAGGATGGCGAACCGTCCCGGGCTCCGCGCCTCCTGGTCCGGGTCGAAGAAGCTGTAGACCATCGACAGCCCGTCCGAGAGCAGGTCCGTCAGGCAGACCCCCACCAGGTCCCCGGGACCGCCGTCCGGGGAGGGCAGCCGGTATTCGATCAGGTGGGTCCGCACCGCCGTATCCTCGACCATGGCCACATAGTCGAGCCAGCCCATGCCGCTCATCCCGCCGCCGGGATGCCGTGCCGCCAGGTAGCGCCGCAGCAGGTCGAACTGCTCGGTCGTCGCCTCGGCCTCGACCAGATCCCGGCTCAGATCCGAGTTCCTCGCCAACACCCGCCGCTGCGATCGGGAGAAGGCGAACTGGCCCGTGGGGATGCGCACGGAGACGCAGGCGTCGCAGCTCTCGCACGCCGGCCGGTAGGCGATGTTCTGGCTGCGCCGGAACCCGGCCTGGGTCAGCTCATCGTTGACGTGGACCCCGTCCGAGAAGGGCAGGTTGGCGAACACCTTCCGTTCCGTCTGCCCGGGCAGGTAAGGGCAGGGGGCGACCGAGGTCATGTAGAAGCGTAGCTGGCGTTGCGGAACGAAGCGGGTCACGGCCTCACCACGCCATCCAATTCCGCCCGAAATCCGGCACCTTGCACATGACCGTATGTGGGACCGCTCCGCCTCCCGACGCAAGCCCGACCGTCGCTGGCCGGGCGGCGGGTCACAGGCTGGTGTCCGTGGGCAGCACCGGAGCCTCGCGCAGCAACACGATGGCGATGCGTCGGTTTCCTGCGAGGGTCGGGTCGTCGGGGTAGAGCGGATCCGATCCCGCCTTGCCCGACACTTGGTAGACCCGGTCGGGATCCACGCCCGCCGCCTGCAGGATCAACCGCGAAGCGTTGGCGCGCGCTGACGACAGGGTCCAGTCGTTGGGGCCGCTGGCCCGGTTCGACCCTGGCGCCGCCGAGGTGTGGCCGGTGATCGAGATGCGGTTCGGCAGCTGGTTGATCACTCGCGAGATAGCCCGGAGCAGCAGCTGGGCCCGTGGATTGGGCCGGGCCGAATTGGTCTCGAACATCGAGCGGCCTTCCTGGTCGACCAGCTGGATGCGCAGCCCTTCCGGAGTCTGGTCGATGATCAGCTGCTTCGACAGCTCGGCCAGCTCCGGCATCGACTGCATCGCCTGACGCAGCGATTCGGCCGCGGAAGCGAAGTCCGCGGCCTCGCGCCGGGCGATCTCTTCGCGCAGCTCCTCTTCCGTGGCCGCGGCGAGGTTCGAATTCTGGCCCGCTTCCGCCGGCGCATCCTCCGGCGCCTCGGGGGCCAGCTGGGTGATCACTGACATCGAACCCGCCCCCTTGGCCCCGTCGTCGCCCAGCGAGGTGCCGCCGAGAATGCCGCCCGAGCCCGAGGTGGTCTGCGACACGCTGGCCGGCGCGAAATACTCCGCAATGCCGCGCTTCTGCTCCGGATCCGTCGTGTTGATCAGCCACATCAGCAGGAAGAAGGCCATCATCGCGGTCACGAAGTCGGCGTAGGCGACCTTCCATGCGCCGCCATGGTGGCCGTGCCCCACGACCTTCTTGACCTTCTTGATGAGGATCGGACGATCGCTCATGGACATGGGGGAGGGGCTCCAGCGGGACTGTCCCGATCCTGGACGGCGAGGCGTTAAGGCGACGTTTCCCATCCGCGGCTTGCCCCGGCCCGCGCGGCCGCCTAGGTCGGACGCGTGACCCTCGAACCGCCGCCCGAGCATCCGTCCGCCGAGACCACGGCCTACCGCCGCGCGCTCGGCGCCTTCGCCACAGGCGTGTGCGTGGTGACGGCCGACAGCGACCAGGGGCCGCTGGGCCTGACCATCAACTCCTTCACCTCTGTCTCGCTCGAGCCGCGGCTGATCCTGTGGTGCCTGGACGAACGGTCGGAGCGCTGGTCGGCCTTCGCCGCCGCCGACCGATTCGCCGTCCACGTCCTTGCGGCCGCGGACCGGGCGAGGGCGGCGCGCTTCGCCCGGGGCGTGGCGATCCTGTCCGAGGGTGAGTTCGGTAGGCGAGCGGACGGTCCCCCGCGTCTGCCTCACGTCCTGGCCCGCTTCGATTGCGCCACCCATGAGAGGATCGGGATGGGAGATCACATGATCGTCGTCGGCCGGGTCGAGAGCTTCTCGGTCGAGGAGGGCTCCGCACTGACGTTCTGGCGGGGTCGCTACGGGATGCTGGGAGACGTCAAATGAGAATCGGCTTCGCGGGACTGGGCGTCATGGGCGCGCCGATGGCGCGTCACCTCGTGGCCGCCGGACATGAGGTCGCAGGCTTCAACCGCTCGCCGGCCAAGGCGCAGGCCTGGGCCGAGGCCGCGGGCGGGCGCTACGCCGCCACGGTGGCCGACGCGGCCCGGGGCGCCGAACTGTTCATCCTCTGCGTCGGGAACGATGACGACGTGCGCCAGGTCGTCCTCGAGGCTCTTCCGCACCTCGGCCCGCAGGCCGTGGTCGTGGACCACACCACGACGTCGGCCCGCATCGCCCGGGAAATGGCCGCCGCCGCGGACAAGGCGGACGTGGCCTTCATCGATGCGCCGGTCTCGGGCGGCCAGGCGGGCGCGGAAGCGGGCGCGCTCAGCGTCATGGCGGGCGGCGACGCGGCGGCGCTGGCGCGTGTCGAGCCGGTCCTTCGCGCCTACGCCAGGGCCGTGAAGCACATGGGGCCCGCGGGCGCCGGCCAGTTGACCAAGATGGTCAACCAGATCTGCATCGCCGGCGTCGTGCAGGGCCTGGCCGAGGCCGTGCACTTCGCCCAGTCGGCCGGCCTCGACACGGACGCCGTCTACGACGCCATCTCGAAGGGCGCGGCCCAGTCGTGGCAGATGGACAATCGCTGGAAGACCATGGCTCGCGGCGAGTTCGAGTTCGGCTTCGCCGTCGACTGGATGCGCAAGGACCTCGGACTGGTGCTTGAGGAGGCGCGCGCCAACGGCAGCCATCTGGCCCTGACGGCGCTGGTCGACCAGTTCTATTCAGAGGTGCAGGCCATGGGAGGCTCGCGCTGGGACACTTCCAGTCTTGCGGCGCGCCTGCAGGCGCGCAGCGCGGCCCGCTGAGCTGATCCCGAATTTCGCATAATATGTCTTAGGCGTGTCCCGGGTCTGGCGAGACGGCCTCTCTCGTGTCCCTGTTTCCAATGCTTGAGATTCTCATCGCCACAGGCCGTTCGCATGGTGTTTGCGATCAGTCTTGCGAGTTTTGATCGGAATGCTGCGACTCTGTGCTCACGAGCGCAGCTCGACTAGCCAGCCTGGATCGGGCTCAGGCGGCGGCGGCGCTCGGAGGCGCTTCGCCCAGGTACAAAAGGACTGCGGTGTAGATGATGTCGCTGATGATGACGTCGCGGTCTTCAGCGATGGCTCGGACGCGCGTCGCCAACGGGCGCGGAACCACCAGCGAGGTCGACGGCGACGACGTCGGTCCGGCGATTAAACCATTCTTCCAGCGATCGATTTCGTTTTCAACGAAGTCTCCCACGACGTCCGTATACAGGTCCGCCGCAGTCCGGCCCTCGTCACGGGCCTTCGCCTTCATACGCTTGTGGGCCCATCGAGGAATGCGCATCGATAGATTGGTGCGCGGCACTTCCCAGTCCGCGTCCCTACCGGCTCGGGTCAGTTCTGGCTCTGTCATCGGCAAACTCCCTGCTTTGTCGGGAGAATCGCTGATCGTGGACTCCACGTCTAGTCGAAGCCGTCAAGACCGCGTCTTCCGATTTCGCCGTGAGCGATATAGTGACCTGATTGCGTTCGCCGGAGGGCTTTCTCATGCTCGACGAGTTCTCGATACCGGTCGTGCTGGCCTTCTTCGCCGTGCTCGCCCTAGGGGCGCTCCTCTCGGCACTGGCGCGGGCTTGGCGCGGTCCCAACATCCGCCGGAAGCATGATCGAGAGTGATCCTCGGAGCGCGGTTCAGTTGAGGCCAGCCAAGGCGGCCAGTTGCTCGGCGGCCGCCCAACGTCCCCGAAACTCTTCCGACCAGCCCCCCGCTCTCGCCCGTAGCTGATGGAACGGCTGGACAGGGAGCGCCATAGCCAGCAGCCCCAGCGGGTCCATGCCGACATCGCCGATCACCCGCCGCCGACCCTTCGGCACGACGACGTCCACAACGCGGGAGAACCAGTCTCCCAGCACCTCCCGCTCCTGACGATAGCCGGGCGAAGGCCAGCGCAGAGCGATGGCGGCTCGCGCGAACAGAAGCCGATCGGCCGGGTCCAGCGCCGCCAAGATGTCCTCTGGCAGGGTCAGCGCGAGCGGGGCGATGTGACGCCCACGGCGAGGCTCTTCGAAGAGGGTCAGCGCCGCTCCTGTTCCTAAGGCGAGGTTGATCTGGACCGACAGCGCGTCGACGAGATCCCGCACTTCGCGGACCAAGGTGCCCACGTCTGGCGTGATCGATTTGGTTGGGCGGACGCGTTCGGCCGCGAGCAGAAGGCTGTCGAGGGGCTCCCGCTCGATGCTGGACAGCCCATGATCTTGGCGGGGCAAGCTGACGTCGGACGGAAGCATCGCTGAGGCCTGCGCTGCGGTTGGCGTCAGGAGGGGCGAACGGTGCTCGAGGCAGACCGTCGCGAGGGGATGGGTCCACGCCGTTCTCACGAAGAGCGCCCTCCCCGCCCCGGCGTCTTGCGCCAGGCACGCGGGACATACGCGCCAGTCCAACTCCGCTCGCAAGGGTCGATCAGATCCAGTGAGCAGCGGATGCACCGCCGCTCTAACCTGGTAGAGGTCCACGCCGGTGCGGCGGGCGATCTGCGCAAGGATCTCTTCAGCAGGCGCGTGGTCGACCAACTGCACGCGACAACCGACCTCGTCCGCGACGTGGTCCATATCGAGAAGATGCGCTCGGGCGATGCGTGCGAGCCAGGAGGAGAGCGCCTCCCCTTCCTCCCGTCTGACGGCCGGGAACGAGAGCGTCGCGCCGTGAGGCCGATCAAACCCCATGTTCGAGCCGCTCGCCCTTGAGCGCCACGGCTTCCAGCAGCTCGACGGAAAGCTGCTCGCTGCCGTCACGGATCGCCGATCGGGCGCAGCGTTCCAGCATGGCCAGCATGCGCCCGCCCGTCGGCCCACAGAGCTGCAGCAGCAGGTTCATGAAGGACCGGTCGATCACAGTCGGCCGTCGCAACGGAAACAGGGTGATGCGCTGACGAACGACGTCGACCACCCAGCTGTGCTTCTTGTCCCAGGCCGGCAGGGCTACGACTTCGAAGCGTTGGGCGAGGTGCTCGTCGGAATAGACAAGCGCCTTCGACTCTCGGGATCCGAACCCCGCGATGGACAGGCTCAGTTCGTTGGACAGGTACTTCAGGGTGTTGAGAACCACCTGCTGTGCGCTGGCGCGCTGGCCCAGGGCATGCTGCAACTCGTCGATGATCAACAAGCGCGTACGACGCTGGCGTAGTTGATTGACGACCATGGAGCGAAGCTTGGCCGTGGTCGTATTCGGGGCGCTGGCTCCGATCGCGTTGAGGATCTCAAGGTACAGACGCTTCTCGTCCACAGTCGGCGGCGCCTGGATCACTACGACCCCATCCCGATCCGCCTCATCGCGGGAGACCCGCCCGGCATAGAGGGCCATGAACCGGGTGATGATCGCCGTCTTGCCGTAGTTGGGCGGAGCATGAACGACAATCGACGGCGGCCTTTGGCGGAGCGGCAGATCGATCAGTTCGAAGAGACGGGTGATCACCTCCTCGCCCGGCGGATAGGAGATCCACCAATCGCTGGAGATGAGCGCCAGGCGCGACGCATCGGTCGCCAGGGCGTGGGCCTTCACTCGGTCATCCAGGTGAGCGAAGGGGTCGCCGATGTCGTCGGTCAAAGCGCGCCTCCCCAGCTGTCATCGTGATCCTGGGCCGGCGGCGCTTCCGTGGCGACGCGGGCCTGTCGGAGGCGCTCAACGGCGAGGCGGGCGATGCGGGAGCTATGAGCCTCGCCGTGGAGCAGCTCCTCGGCCTTTTCGCGGGCGGCGCGCGCCATGATGCCCTCGAGGGGTGCGCCAAGCACTTTGGCGAGCCGACGGGCGTAGTTGTAGAACCACAGCGTCGGGTAGCGCCCGGAATGGTTCGGCAGGCGATATAGCACGCGAACCCATCGACCGGCCGTTTGAAGGTAGAGACAGCCCAGGTTCCGGGGATCGAACTTCAGCCGGGCCTTGGTGCGACCTTCAGCGTAAGCGAGCGTGGTGTCTTCTGACGCATACTCCTCCCCGAACGCCTTCAAGCCTGTGCGTGTCAGGGTGCGCGTGATTTCTGGAAACAGATCGATCCGAAAGCTTTCCGGGTCGTCCGGTCGGCGCGGATGGAGCCCGGCTGCCTTGCGCTCCCAGGCCTCAAGAGGTGTGCAGCCGAGCGAGCTATGGACGGTGTTGTGGTACTCCCCGAGGATTTGGTGAGCAAACCATAGTTCAAGCTGGTCGATATCCAGGGCAGCGCCCTTGCTGGCGTCGTAGTCGCCGCGCGCTTTGGGATTCCCCTGAGTGGCGCCGGGCAGCATCTTGCACCTGCCCATCATCGTGCCGATCATCCGCTCGATGTGGCCGCCCCAATGGGCTTTCCCGGCAGGACGGAGGAAGGTTTCGACTCCCTGATTGGCCAACGCCCGTTCGAAGGCGCGAGACTGGAATTCGCCGGCACGATCGGAATGGATGAGCTTGGGAAGACCCTCGACCGGCCAGCGATAGTCGAGCCCCAACTGCTTCAGCCAGGGCCCCTTGGGCCGAACCGCCTGGTCGAGGGCGGCGCCAGCTCGCAAGATCGAGGGCGGCTCAAGAGATACGTAGAAGCCTACGACCATACGGGTGGCGACGTCGATGATGACGGTCAGCCAAGGGCGCCCGACCGGCTTGCGACTCTCCTTGTCGACGATGATGACGTCGGCCTTGGTGTGATCGATCTGCCAGCAATCCCAAGGGTGCTTGATCTCATAGCTGCCGGGCCTGGCCGTCGCAGCCTCACGGGCTTTCTTCCCGTCGCGACGGCCGAGCACCGCTGCGCGGTTCATTTTCAGAAGGCGACGTCGAACCGTTGCGTATCTCGGACCAGGCAGCCCAAGCCGTTCACAGGCGCCGTCAATGACCTTCACCGTTTCCGTCAAGGGCGGCTTGTTGGGCGAGAGGTAATGGCCCCTCAGCGCCTCCGCGACGACAGCCTCGACATGGGGGTGAAGACGGCTCCGGCCTTTGGGGAAGCCGCCCGTGCGACCCGCCAGGTCGCGGATGGTCGTCCTCCCCTCCCCTCGAGCCCGTTGCAGGTCCCGGTAGACGGTCGCCCGGCTGACACCGGCGCGATCCGCCGCCGACTCCACGTCCCAGACGGTTCTATGCTCGCGCGTCGCGAGGTCGGCGATTCCGCGAGCCCGAGCAGCCAGTTGCGCAAACCGCTCCTCCGACATGCTCTCCAGGTCGCCGCCGGCGATCGGTTCGACAGCGCTCATGCTGCAATCGCCGCGGCTGAGGTTGGCTCGAACACCGTCGTCGACCCAAGGATCGACCGCGTGGACAGATCGGTGACTGTAACCAGCCAGCCGGTTCTGGCGCCCTTCACGGCCACGTCCAGTTCAGCGGCCTGGACGTCCCAGTTGTCCAGGTCGACTTCGGCGTCCGCCGCTTCAAGCAGTTCGCAGAGAAGCTGCTCCGTGGCGATGATCACGCACTCGGGCAACCCCGCAAGGGGGTCTTCGCGATGTGGCGGATGAGGGTCCTGAGAAAACGACAGTTCGGTCACGCGCAAGTCCTCCGGCTGGTGGGAGGACAAGTCACGACTCCGAATACGGCGTATCGCAACTCTGGCGGCGGCCGAGTTCGCGAGCTATTGGCGCGCGCGAATTAACTTCAGCACATCGCAAGAATTCAATTCAATTAGCACGATTTCCGGCACCTATCAACTTCGCGTGAGACTCGCGGGCGATGTTGCACATCGCGTGATCGGAGGGTTTCGAGCGTTTCAGGTGCCGTCAAAAGGATGCCCCCTCAGGCGGCCCTAGGACGAATCGACATTCACCGCATCCAGATCATGGCGGCGGCCAGGTGGATGAAGCCGAGGAAGTGGACGGCGAGCCTGTCGTAGCGGGTGGCGAAGCGGCGGAAGTGCTTGAGCTTTGCGAAGCAGCGCTCGATGCGGTTGCGCAGCCGGTAGAGATCGCGGTCGTGCGGGATGGGGGTCTTGCGCGAGCGGGTCGAGGGGATGACGGCCTCGGCGCCGATGGCGTCGATCCGGTCTCGCAGGGCCATGGAGTCATAGGCGCGGTCGGCCAGGACGGCGGCGGGGCGGAAGCCCTCCAGCAGGGCCGGTGCGGCCTGGACGTCGCTGGCCTGGCCCGGCGCGAGCAGGAAGCGGACGGGTCGGCCCTGACCGTCGCAGGCCATGTGGATCTTGGTGGTCAGTCCACCTCGGGAACGCCCCACAGCCGGGTCGAGGCCCCCCTTTTTCGGCCGGAACCCCGACCCGCCGTCGCCTGCTGATGCGCCCGCACCAGCGTCGAATCCAGCATCAGATAGGCGTTGTCCCGGTCGCGGGTCAGCTCGTCGAAGACCTGCTCCCAGACGCCCTTTCGCGCCCAGCGGCTGAAGCGGGTATGCGCCGTCTTCCACTTGCCGTAGCGCTCCGGCAGATCGCGCCAGTGGGCGCCTGACCTCAGCACCCAGAGCACCCCGTTCACGAACTGCCGGTTGTCCGACCCTGTCCGGCCGGGGTCCGTCGGCTTGCCCGGCAACAGCGGAGCGATCCGCTCCCACTGTCCGTCCGTCAGCTCGTAACGCTTCACACCCATCCCGACCTCCGCCAATGCGGAGACCTATGAATCACGCATCATAGCTCGCGTGAATCCCTGAATGTGGATTGGCCCTAGTCCCGGCGATAGGTTGGGAGTCCAGCGTCTCTCTGCACGCTGGTCGCGCCCAAGGGTTCGTCGCCAGTCAGAATGGTGTCGGTCCGTTCGGCCTCGGGCATAGCGCTCGCGGGAGCGGCCGTGCGGTTGGCGGACGCAATGCTGGAAGCGCACTCCCAAGTCATGGTGCTGTAGAGACCCTCGGCGCTTCAATCCGAGCGGGTCCCAACGCTGGAGCGGTCAGGTACCAGTAGGCCTGTGACACCATACAAATAGAAAGGCCCGGCTTCGCCGGGCCTTTCCGCTACTGAGCGTCTCGGATGATCTTCTCGTCGGGGATGGTTTCGGGCGGATCACCGTGGGTGATCTCGGTGGGTGAAACGCACAGCGTATCGCCACCGCCATCTCCACCGCCGCCGATCTTGGCCGCATCCTCTCGCGAAAGGGTTCGGCCGACAGCGTGTACTCGAGCAAGGGGCCTTGTAGTCACTTCAACCTCCTATTGCTTGCTGAAACAGCGATCCATCATTTCCGCGAAGGTTGTATCCGTCACTTCACAACCCTGTGTTTGGCTGCGCATTGCGTCACAACCTGCCCGATGCGAATGTTCAGATATGCACAGCTTCGCCCACTTCCTATTGCTGGCTTTGCTTCTCCAACAGGCTCCGGCGGTAACCCCCTTCGGAGACGGGCCGCCGTCTCTGGAAGCCGCGACCAATCTTGCTTGTGAAATTTCTGACACCTCCTGTCTGGCTTCGGAGCTCGTGCTTCGGGCTGCCGCAGATCAAGCAGCGCTTTCGCTGACGGCTGTGCCGCCGGACTGCTGGGGCAGACAACCACCTCCCTCCAACACCGATGACTGCACGCGCACGATCCGCCGGGAGATCATTGACGCCAACTCACGTCGGGTCGCGGCGATAGTTGCGACTGGCGGTTGGCCGAGACTTGGATCCGATGGCGAGCGGGCTTTGTGGCTGCTTCTTCAACACGTGCCTGATCGGGATGACCTTGACGGGACGGCTCTACGTGCAGGAGTTCTTAGCGGCATGCGAGATGCCGTGACGCGGCGATCTCTTGACCCGGATCACTACGCGCGGACGGCGGATCGGATCGCGTTGGCACGGGGGACGCCGCAACCATATGGCACCAATCGCGTGTGCGCCGATGGGCGTTTTGATCGAGGGACCGTCGACTCGATTTCGGCGGCGGACGGGCGACGGAAGGCGATCGGCATGGACATCTCGCTCACAGAGAGCATTCCTCTCCTGGACCAGCTTTGCGCTCGAGATCAATCCGCCTCAGGAACGCGCCCATGACTACCATCTTGACGGTTACGGAACCTCGGGATTCTCATGCGGTCTATGTCGACGCCGTGCTGACCGCGACGGGGCATGAGAGCCACCTCATCGTAGTCGATCCTATCCTCAGAGACGGGGGGTTCTCCCTTGCCACGGACGCGGAGAGCGAGTGGCTCCAAGTCCGGTCGCAGCATGAGCGCTTGCCGCTGGACTCTATCGACACGCAGTGGAACCGTCGGCGGCTCACCCACCCTTTTGAGCCGCGCTCATATCATCCGGCCGATCTGCCATTCCTCGAGGGAAGCGCATTCGCTTTCGCGCGTAGCGTCTCCTTGCTTTCGGAAGATGGATTCGCCGTCAATCCGGCGCGGGGCATTCTTCGTGGCGGCGACAAGTTCGCACAACTACGAGCGGCAAAAGCGGTCGGCCTGCGTGTCCCCGACACTTTGATCGGTAATGATCACGAGGAGGTTCTAGCTTTTCTGGCGGCGAGAAAGGCAATCTGCACGAAAACCCACTTCAACGCCAACTGGAAGACGGAAGAGGGCATTATATCAGCCTTTACGACTGTCATTCGGGCGCCCGAGGAACTTCCGCAGGACGCGGTCGAACTGTCGCCGACAATCTACCAAGAGTATATTTCAAAGGCCTTCGAGGTCCGCATTACGATCTTCGGAAACTATGTCGCAGCGTCCAAGATCCTGGTGCCGGAGGACCCCGACCTAGCCAGCGATTGGCGACAGAACCTCTCCTACCTGAATACCCTCCAAGCGTTTAGCGTCGAAGACTGGCTTCTTACGAAGTTGAAGCAGATCATGTCTCTGCTGGACATCCGGTTCGGGACGTTCGACCTCGCGATGAGCCGGGAGGGCGAATGGGTCTTTTTCGAGGTGAACGAAGCCGGGCAGTTCATCTGGCAGGAGCTCCACAGCGAGGACACCATGGTTCTGGAGCCCTTCGCGCGCTACCTGGCGTCCAAGGACGACCAATTCACCTTCGATCCCCGCACCTGTTCCGCAGAACTGTCGGCCAAAGCCCTTCGGAGCCGTTTCGATTCTTTGCCCAAATCGGCGTTCATGAAAGCGCTCGGCCCTATACCGTCTGCCGCTATGAACGTTTTGGACGAACGCGCGTCTGCGGCTTAACCGTAGCGCATGGCAGACCCGCAGGACGACAACAGCCTCTTTCGTTCGGAAGCCCTGCTCGGCATCAGCCGTCGTGGGGAAGGCGCCGTTTTTCTCGCCCTCCCCCCTCTAACAGCCCGGCTTAGCCTCGTTCTGACCGGCCTTGTCTTTACGGCAGCCCTGACCTGCTCCTTCATCCGCTTTCCTTCCACTGTCTCGGGCCGGGGAATACTCACCCCCCAAGGCGGCATCGTCCGGGTCGTTGCCGATCGTGGCGGGCTTGTTCGTGAGCTACACGTCGAAGACGGCTCGCACGTTTTCGCCGGCCAGCCGATCGCCTCCATCGCATTGGCCGACAACTCTGGGTCCAACAATCCTTGGAATGTGCGCGAAAACGCGGCGCGCGAAGAGCTTGAGGCGGCGGCCTTGGCCGCTGACCTCCGGGCCGATCAACTTAGCCTCTCATCCCGGATCGCCAAGCGCAATGCCGTGAGTCTCAGGCAGGAACTCAGTCAGGTGGAGAGCCAGATCGGCTTGATGAACGGACGCATCACCCTTGCCGAAGAACAGGCCCGAAACGCCGAGGAGATCGCCGCGCGGGGATATCTCACACGGTCCGAGCTGCTCCGTCGGCAGGATCAGTTGCTTAGTTTGAAGTCCGAACACCTAGCATTGTCGGCCGCCGCGGAAGGGCTGCGGCGTCAGATCGCCGAGCAGGAAGAATCAGGGGCGCGATCGGAGGTCGAAAGGCAGGCGGCCTCGGCCACGGCGACGGAAACGCGCGCCCGGTTGGGTGGACAGCTCGCTCAGCTCCAAGCTGATGGACGGTATCTCGTGTCGGCTCCGAGGGCGGGCGTCCTCACGCTGGTCCCCAACGTCGGATCCCAGCATTTGAATTCCGGCGGGGCCATAGGTTTCATTGCGGGGCCCGGCAAAGCCGTCGCCGAGCTCCTCATGCCCGCCTCCGACGTCGGGTTGATCGCCGCCGGACAACCGGCAACGGTTGGGTTCGACACCCTGCCTCAGCGACGGTTCGGCCGGGTGCGGGGCAAGGTCTTGGGGATTTCGGCGACCGCCCTGCCCTCTGCGGACCTCATTTCCTCTACGTTGCCGCAGGGCTCCTATTTCCGGGTCAACGTAGAAATCGATGCAGGCAGTCTACGGCGTCGGCCGGAGTTCGCAGATGTGCGGCCCGGAACCCCGGTGGAGGCCCGGATCACGGTGGATCGAAGGTCCTTCTGGGACTGGCTGTCGAGGACGGTCAGGCGGATGTTCAATTAGTATGCCCAGACGCCGCAATGTTCCGATGATCCTCGCGGCGGAGCAGGCCGATTGCGGATTGGCTTGCCTCGCCATGGTTGCGGGCTACTGGGGCCACAAGATCGACCTGACGGATCTGAAGAAGCGGTTCCCCAGTTCGGCAGCCGGAGCCACGCTCGCTACCTTGATGGACGTGGGCGAAGCGCTCGGCCTGCGAACGAGACCCATCCGCGTGGAAATAGAAGAGCTTGAGCTTCTTCAACTCCCCGCGGTCCTTCACTGGCGCTTTGACCACTTCGTTGTCCTCTCCGGCTTCGACGGCAGGGAGGCGACAATCATTGACCCCGCCGTTGGAGCTCGGAAAGTTCCGCGGAAAGTGCTGTCGGACGCCTTCACAGGGGTGGCGCTGGAACTCGATCGCGCCCCCGAGTTCCGGCCCATCGATGCCCGTACGCCCCTGCGCCTTCGGGATCTGTTTCGCGGTCTGTCCGGACTGAATGCAGTCGCCGGCCAAGCCCTGATAGTGTCGCTGGCGCTCCAGGTGGTCCTCTTTGCGCTCCCGCTTCAAACCCAGCTGACCCTCGATCGCGCGATCAGTGGTGAGGACGCAGACATCCTGCTGCCGCTGGCCGTGGCCTTCGGGGTGATCGTTGTCACCCACGCCCTTCTCGACGGCCTCCGAGCTTGGACGCTCAACATCGTCGGAGCCGGCCTTAACTTCCGACTGCTCAGTAACGTCGTTCATCGGCTCATTCGCCTGCCGATGGCTTATTTTCAGGTCAGAGCCGTCGGGGATGTCCTGTCACGGGTGAACTCCGTTCGAAGCGTGCAGGAGGTTCTGACCAAGGGCGTGCTGACCGCAGGGCTGGATCTGCTGACGGCGCTCGGCGCGTTGGCAATAATGACGCTGTACTCGCCCCCGCTGGCTCTGATTGCGGCCCTGTTCGCCGCCGTCTCCGCTGGCGTCACGATGCTCATCTACCCCCGTGTGCGCAGGCAAATCGCCGAACAGGTCGTAGAGTCTGCTCAGGAGCAGAACCACCTCATAGAATCAGTGAGGGGAGCCACGCTCATCAAGGTCCTCGGACTGGAGACCACACGAGATTCTCAGTGGCAGAACCTCCTCATCCGAGCGCTCAACGCAGGTCTGCTTGCCTCCAAATGGCAGTCGATCAACGCGGCGGTGCAGGTCGGCCTGCAGGGGCTGCAGGGGGTGATCATCCTGTACCTGGGCGCGAGGTCGGTACTGTCGGGATCCGGCCTCTCAATCGGGATGCTGGTCGCCTTTTTGGCGTATCGGCAGATATTCGCGGAGCGCGCAAACGCCCTCAACTTGCAACTGGTCCAGTTCCGGCTGCTGGACGTCCATCTCGAGCGTCTGAAGGACATTCTGTCGGAACCGCCGGAGACGGTAGCAGGCGCAAACATATGCGTACGTGGTGCGATCGAACTGCAGGGCGTGACCTATGCCTACGGCGCTGGACTTCCGTTGGTGCTTCGTGACCTAGACCTCGTCATATCGCAAGGCGAGTTCGTCGCGATCGTTGGAGCCTCCGGCGCAGGCAAGACGACGTTGGTCAAATTGCTGCTTGGTCTTCTGGAGCCGTCCAGCGGACGTATCCGGATCGACGGACGCGAATTGGCTCCAGACACTCGCTCCGCCGTCCGAAGGCACATCGGCTATGTGGCCCAGAATGATCAGCTGCTCGCCGGTCCCGTCGCCGAGAATATCGCGGGTTTTCCTCTTGAGCTTGATTTAGACCGTGTGAAGCGGGCTGCCGCGGCGGCCAAGATCGCCGACGAGATTGAGGAAATGCCGATGGGCTACTGGACTCGCGTTGGCGACATGGGCACCAGTCTATCGGGTGGACAGCTTCAGCGTGTGATCCTGGCTCGTGCCATATACCGCGATCCGGCCATCCTCGTCCTGGACGAAGGAACCGCGAACTTGGACAGCGAGAACGAGGCGCTGATCTGCGATTTCGTAAAGGGATTAAAAATTACGCGAATCGTCGTCGCCCATCGGCCTAGGTTGATTGAGGCTGCAGATCGAGTGCTTAAGCTGGAAGGAGGCAGATTGGTTGAGGTCGCCAAGGCCTCCTAGAAACCCCAAGTCGAGGGCCGCCGGCTACTTCCACTGTAGCTGCCCTTTTGCCCCATAGACGCGGGCTGCGAGGGCGGCGACTAGCCACACCCTGCGAACGGCGTCCGCAGGCAAACGCCGAACTGATGCTGTTCTGGCCCCGCCCCCTTCTGAAGGGCTGCCGCGATCCGAAAAACAAAGTCGGCCGGCGTCGCACAAACGGTCGTTTCTGGCGCGGCGGTCCTGGCGACTCCCCAACTGCCGCAAACTCGACACCGCGCTTGTGTCAAAACCCTGTCGCTGATTCTATGTGCCGCAAATCGGCCCTTCGACGAGTTGTGCGACATGATGGTTGGCTACGCCCGCGTTTCGACAGCGGATCAGAACGTTGATCTGCAGACCGACGCTCTGAGGGCCGCCGGCTGCAGCCAGATCTTCGCCGATGCCACCTCGGGTGCGCAGGTCGAGCGCCCTGGCTTGAGGGAAGCCCTGAGCTACTTGCGTGAGGGCGATACGCTCACCGTATGGAAGCTGGACCGCCTCGGCCGAACCGTCCGCCAGCTGGTGGAGCTGGTCGCTGAACTGAGAGGTCGAGGGGTCGGCTTCCGCAGCCTCACGGACGGCATCGATACGACGACGCCCGCCGGCCGATTCTTCTTCCACATGATGGCAGCGCTTGCCGAGATGGAGCGGGATCTCATTCGGGAGCGGACCATGGCCGGCCTGGCGGCTGCACGGGCGCGCGGGAGAAGGGGTGGCCGCAAGCGGGCGCTCAGCGAGCGACAGATCGCACAGGCGCGGCTCCTCCTGAGCCACCCGGATCAGACGATGGAGGCAATCGCCTCGTCTTTGGGCGTCTCACGCAGCACCCTTTACCGGGCTTTGGCCCGGAACCGGGCGACGGCTGGCGCCAAGTAGAAGGAACCCTCCCCGCTTGAAGTATACAAGAGGGGCCGACAGTGGCACTTGCCTGCGCGGTCGGCCCGTCAAATGATCAACGCTTCGGAGACTTCAATGCCGCCGCTCGCGCCTCACCAAAAGTCCGCCCTCTTGATCATGCGTGCGCGACTGCTCGGCAATTTGGGTCTGGCTTCGTTCGCATTCGGCTTCGTCCCCATCCTCGGCTGGGGTCGGGTGATGGAGCATCAGATCCTCATAGGTCTCAGCGGCGCCGTCGTGCTCTTCTTCTTCAGCATCTGGATCCTCCGGTACCTGCCCGAACCGGACGCTGGCGCACGGGACGGAGAGGCGTCCAACTAAGGATTGCAGACAGCGCCGTCGCCTGAGCTGAGTGGCTGGCTGATGGTGCCTGGTTCAGGCGCCAGGGATCGTCATCATCTCGCCCGACCAAGCGTCCAGCCCACGGGAGGGGAAAAGGACTCAGCCCAACGAAATCTGTTTGTGCACAGGAGTGGCGACGTGTCTGCGTTAGTGCGACAGAAGCAGGGGAACGCGGGGATCGTGCAGCATGTGCTCCGTCGCACCGCCGAGGATGAACTCCCTTGCCCGTGATCGGCCGTAGGCGCCCATTACGAAGAGATCGGCGTCACGTCCGGCCAGGTAGTCCTCGAACACCTGTCCTATGCGTCGTCCGCCCGCGTCGACTTCGTCGACCGCGGCGCTGACGCCGTGCGCCTCGAGATGACGTCGGACGTCCTGGCCCAAGCCTGCGCGCGCGGTGGGTTTCTCGTTGATCACCGTCAGAATCCGCACTTCGCGCGCCTTCCCAAGGATGGGCAGGGCATCCGCCAGGGCGCGGGCCGCTGTGCGCGATCCGTCCCAGGCGAGTACGATCGTGTTCAGCGCGGCGGCGAGGTCTGCCACGCCGGGGCGGAAGGTCAGGACCGGACGACCGGAGCCGAAGGCGACCGCCTCCAGAATGGCGCGCTGCCCGTCAAATCGGTCGGCGACAGGTACGATGCAGAGGTCACGGGTGCGCGACGCGTCGGCGACATAGGTCCCGACGCTGTAGAGATCCGCGCGGCCATGAATGGCTTGGCCGAGCACGCCTGCCGCCTCGGCCCTCGTGTTGAAGAGCTCAAGCGCCGCTGCGCAAAGGCGGCGGCTTTTCCGCTCCTCCTCGGCAGCAATGTGAGCGAGGCCGATCAGATAGTCGGCCAGCCGATTGCGGGGAGCCTGAATCTCGACCTCGACCGCCAATGCCGACAGCAATCCGTCCATGGCCACCGCGAACCGGATGGCCTGATCGAGGGCGTCATTCGATGTCGCTTCGGGATAGGTGTCGATCTGTAACAGTATATCGCGCATGGCCATTGCTGGGCCTCCCTTCGGCTTCTTGTTCCATGGGCAGGAGGGGTTCACGTTGACCTGCGTCAAGCCCTGGCGTCCTGCCACGCCGACGCGGGCCGCCCCAAGCCCACCTCGGCGTCAGGTCCTCTGATCAAGGACTATCGGAACGACGGCGGAATCAACAGCTTAGTTGATAAGCAAGGGTTGTTCCCCTAGCATCTGCCCACGCCGGTCAGGGCGAGACGACGTAAGAGAAGAAGCACGGTGCAGGGGGCTGCCGAAACGACCGTGGCGTCTCGACTCGCGCCCGAATGGGGCTGCGAGCGGACGATCGCGCTCTACCTCAACATTTGCCAGGTCGACACTCCTCCCAAGCTGGTGAGGGCGACCTGGGACCATGTGCACCAGCTGCGCGAACACGTCGGCATGGTGGTGGACTTCGGAGCCGGCGATGGACGTTTCGCCCGCTGCGGCCGGTACGATCAATACATCGGCTTCGAGGTGGACAAGACCCGGATCCGGGACGCTGACTTACCAGACAATGCAGACCTTCTGGACCAGTGCGCCTTTTCGGCCGACCGCATGCAGGCCGACGTGTGCATCGGTAACCCGCCGTTCGTGCGCAACCAGCACCTGCCCGACGGATGGCGGCGATCGGCCAGCAAGGTGATCGAGGAGCGCACGGGCGTGCGCCTGTCCGGGCTGGCGAACGCCTGGCAATATTTCTTCTTCCTGGCGTTGGCCAGCACCAAGCCGGACGGTCTGTGCGCGCTGGTGGTCCCGTTCGAATGGGTTTCTCGCCCCTCGGCGAAGGCGCTTCGGGACTACATCAAGGGCAAGGGTTGGCGCGTGGATGTCTACCGTCTGGTCGACAGCACCTTTGACGCGGTCCTGACTACGGCGAGCATCACCCTGATCGACAAGACCGGGACGGATGGGCGCTGGCGTTACTTCGAAGAGACCGCCGACGGCGCCTATACCCCCCTGCCCTCGCCTACCGGCGGAGAAGGCGGCGTGATCGGCTACCGGCGCCGCGCCGATGTAAAGGCCGGCGAAGCTCGCGCTGTGCGCGGTCTCAGTCCCGGCACGCAGAAAATCCTGACCCTGACCGAGGGGGAGCGGGTGCACGGGGGACTGCGGGTGGACCGCGACGTCGTTCCTTGCGTCACCACCCTCCGACACCTGCCGAACGATGTCGCCGTCCTCGATCGGCAGACCTTCAACGCCCACTATCGCGACCCCGGCCACAAGTGTTGGCTGATCCGGACGGATGTAGAGGCGAGCCGGGAGCTCCTCCTGTACCTGGAGAGCACCCCCATCGAAGAGCGAAAGACCGCAACCTGCAACGGCCGGGAGGTCTGGTGGCGGTTCGTCATGCCGCCGACGCCCGACATGCTGATGTCGCAGAGCTTCCGCGGGCGCTTTCCCAAGGCGGTGAACAACATCATCGGCGCCAAGGCCGTCGGCGGCGTCTGCGGCCTCTACAATATCGACGAGGCGAGCAAGGCGAGACTGGCCTCGACAGCGGCGACGATGGACCTGGCCGGGCGCATCGTCGCGCACAGCAACGGTCTGCGGAAGATCGAGATCAATCAGCTGAACATGCTGCTTCGCGAACTGTTCTCGCCGGCGGTTGCCTCGTGACCGAGCCCGCCCTTCCGCCGGACGTAGTCGGTAAAGGCGAGTTGGCCTTCACCATCGAGAGCCGCATCTTGCGCGAGCTCGGCGAGCGCCTCGTCAAACAGCCCGAAGTCGCGCTGATCGAGCTCATCAAGAACGCCTACGACGCAGACTCGCAAGATTGCGTCGTCACCCTGGCGGACGGGAAGCTGGTCGTCCAGGACACCGGTCTGGGCATGACGCTCGACCAGTTTATCAACGGGTGGATGAGAATCGGAACCAGCGCCAAGGAGGCTGAGGGCCGCAGCCCTCGCTATGGCCGCGCGATCACGGGGGAGAAGGGCATCGGCCGGTTCGCGGTGCGCTTCCTCGGCCGCCACCTGCATCTGGTCTCGGTCGCCCGTGACAGTAAAGGACTGACGCGACTCACAGCCACCTTTGATTGGCCAGAGATCGACCGGATCGAGGAGCTTGGAGACGTGCGCGTCCCCTACACCCTCGAGCGCCTGCACGAGGAAGCGCAGACCGGCGTCACCTTGACGGTCAGCAAGCTTCGGGCCGGCGTCGACCTCATCAACATGCAGCGGGTTCGCACTGGGTCGATCGGCGTGCTCACTCCCTTGCGAACCCTGCTGGACGGCGCGCCCCTGAGGGATGAAGAGCGCGACACGGGCGCCGAGCAGGATCCTGGTTTCGTTCTCAAGATTCGCCCGGCCGACAAGGACGATGCCGCCAAAGGGGATGTCGCCGCCGAAATCCTGGAGGCGTACGCGCTGAAGGCCGTGGTCGACCTCGCAGGCGACCGTCTTACGATTACTGTGTATCGCCAAGGCGATGAGGCGCCCTATCTCGAGGTCACGGACACCTACGCCAACGAGATCGGCCGGGCTTGGGCCGATCTGCGCTTTCTCCCTTACCGCAAGGGCGTCTTCAGGGGCCTCGGCGTCGACGGCCCGCGCGCGCGCCGCTGGATCGTCGACAACTCTGGCGTCGCGGTCTTCGATCGGGCTTTCCGGGTCTATCCTTATGGAGCGGCGGGTGACGACTGGCTCCGCCTGTCCGCTGACAGCGGGCGGAACTACCGGGATCCCCGTTCCACCATCGCGCTCAAGCACTACCCCATGGACGCGGCCGTTCGCAGCTCGACGTCCGAGAACTACATGCTGCGCCTGCCCCAGCAGACGCAGGTGGTGGGGGTCGTGCAGGTGGCGGGCCGGCGCAGCCTTGAGCAGGACGAGACGGAGGGCCTGGTCGCTTCGGCCGACCGGGAAGGCTTCGTCGAGAACCTCGCCTTCGCCCAGCTGCAGGACATCGTTCGCGGCGCCGCCGAGCTGATCGCCTATGCCGACCGCGCCATCCAGCGGGACGAAGAAGAGGCTGAGCGCAAGGAGAAGCTGAAGGCGCTTCGAACCGAGACCCGCGAGGCGATCGAGGCCATCGAGGCCAGTTCCACGATCCCGGAACACGAGAAGAATCGCATCGTTTCGGCGCTGGCGCAGACCGAACGCCGGGCGACGGAGCAGGATGAGAGCGCCCAGGAGCGCGTTCGTCAGCTTGAAGTGATGAGCCTCCTCGGCGTCGTCGCCGGGTTCATGACCCACGAGTTCGGCATTGCCTTGCATGAGCTGAAGGACACGCAGCGCAAACTGCTCGAGCTCGCGCGAAAGGATGAGACCTTCGCCGAGACGGCCGACGCCTTCGCTGGGCATATCGCCAAGCTCGAGGAGTTCGTCACCTACTCCCAAGGCTATATCCGGGGGTCGCGCGTCACGCCGAACAAGCCGTACAAGGTCCGGCCTCGTCTGCAGCAGGTCGCGCGTGTGTTTGGCAGCTATGCAGACACCCGGGGCATCTCGCTGGAGATCGAGGCCGACTCGGACCTTCTCTCGCCCCTGGTGCCCGCCTCGCTGTACAACGGGTTGGCGCTCAACCTGTACACTAACGCCCTGAAGGCCGTGACGGCGAAGTCGGGCGACGGCCCACGACGGATCACCTTCCGCGCCTGGAACGATGGCCGCCACCACGTGCTGGAAGTCGCGGACACCGGAATCGGCATTCCCAACCTGCTCAAGGAACGGGTGTTCGATCCCCTGTTCACCACCACGGACTCCAGTCAGGACCCGCTTGGATCGGGCATGGGGCTCGGCCTGGCGCTGGTTCGCCGCGGCGCGGCCGCGTTCGGAGGGACGGCCAACGTCGTGCCGCCGCCGCCCGAGTTCGCCACCTGCGTCCAGATTCGTCTCCCTCTACCGGCCGGAACCGACTGATGCCTGACGTGCGCCCCTCCCTTCTGCTGGTCGACGACGATCAGGTTCAGCTCGCCACGCTGACGGCCGACCTGGAGAGCCGGCTGGCCAACCTCAACGTCGACGTCCGTCCCTGGTCGCCCGAGGAGCATGACAAGCCGCTCCAGAAGCTGCAGGAACTGGTCGACGAAACCACGGTGCTGATCGTCACCGACTACGATCTGACCAGGCGAGGCCAGACCGGCTTCTTTGGGCCGACCGTCGTCGGATGGAGCCAGCAACGCGCGATTCCCGTCGGGGACTTCTCACGCAAGACGGTCGATGCGCTTCCGAAGGAGCCGAACTTCTTTGAACTGCGCGTGCCGGCCGACGGCACGGCCGCCGCCTTCATCGAACAGGCCTTCCGGGGGTTCCACGCCATCCGCACAGCGATCCTTGATGATCGCGACACGTATCTGCCCTTGCGCTCGCCCGCGTCGGTCCTGGCGACCCTGCTGGGCCGTCCCGAGATGGAAAGCCAGCTGGCGCTGTATTCGCCCGCCTTTGGCGCGACCAGCGGAGCCCTGCTGCAGCGCGTTCGAGCGACAGCGCCGGAGGAGCTCGAACCGACCGACAGCGAAAAGCTTGGCCTGATCGCCTATGTCGCCGGCCACCTGCTTCTCAACGCGGTGCTGAAGTATCCGGGACCGATCCTTCACGAGAAGGCGCTGTGCGCCTATTTCGCCTGTGACGCTGCGGGCTTCGATCGGCTTGCCGGCATCTTCGAGGATGCCCGCTACGAGGGCCCCTTCGCCGCCAGCGGATCGTTCTTCTGGCGGGATCGCATTGATGATCGGCTGGAAACCCTCGGCGAAGGTCTGGATGACGAGGCCGAAACGATCGGCGCCCTGAACCGGGCGATCGCCGAGCGGCAGCTCGGCGAAGCCCTCCCCCGACACGACTGCTCGCGCTGCAATGGCGACAACGGCGGCTTCTACTGCCCCTTCACCCACCGTCCGGTTTGCGTCCGATCGGACTGTTCGATCAGCTCAAGCAGCTGGGTTCCAGATGGAGCCCGCGCTTGCCGGGTCGAGAGCGGCTTCTACGAAGAGTGGGCGCCGCTCCTTGGCCTTTGACACCCACAAAATGGATACCGACGAAGGCCGCCTCGCCCGCCGCCTCGAAAGGGCGTGGACCGACGCCTGCGCGTCCGCACGCAAGATCCAGCAAGGCATCACGATCAGACCGGCGGCGTTTGACGACGTCTTTCACTTCATGGCCCCGGATCGCGCCGATCACATCGTTCTGGCGATGAAGCCCGTGGTCTTTCAGGTCCCGGAACGAGGTGATCGTCCCGGCAAGCAGATATACGTCGTGGTGGAAGGGCGACTGACGTTCGATCGCGCGGCTCTGCAGGCCGGCCAGTACCTGGCCACGCACTTCAAGACGCACGTCGGCTATTTCCGCTACAAGGATCGGGTGCTGACCCACATCTACGGCGCACACTACGACCTCGACGAGAGCAATCTCGGCCACCCCGTGTTTCACCACCAGATCCAGACAATGGCGGAGCTCGGCGACGCCCTGGTGGCGCAGTTCGCACTGCCGATCGACAAGCTCGAGGACCCCGTCCAGGACCTGTTTCGCCAAGCCCGGGTCCCGACGGCCCACATGGACGTCTTCTCCATCATCGCCCAGATCTGCGCCGACCATCTGCTGCACAAAGGGTCAGGCGCGGGCGAGCGAGGTTCCTTCAAGAAGGTCTTGCAGAGCTGCAACGTCTACAAGGGCGTCGGCCACCGCATCGGGCGGCTGAACTCCGGGGACGCCCCTACCTGCTACCGGTCACTGCATTGGTATCCGGAAAGCACCTGAGCGGCGCGCCTGCCGTCACCAGAATTTCCGGGATCGGAGTATCATGATCAAGATCGTCGAGCGGCTGCGCGCGGGGACTCCCGTCCGAACTTTCCGGATTGACTTGCCTCTGGGCGAGGACGGCCACGCGCAGCCGAACGCGTCCTACGTCGCCGCAGCGATGAGACGACCGGGCGCGAACTTCAAGTTCCCCGGCGACCGACGTCCCTACAGCTGGAGGGTGCGCGACATCGAGGCGTCTGGCGGCCCGGGCAAGTGAGGAGCAGGGTTCGCGTCGCGGCAATCGACTTTCGATCAAACGAGCGCCGCAGGACGACCCTGACAGTCGTGTGGACAGCACCTCACCTGGGACCGGCCCGGCCAAGCTTGGTCCAACCTTCCAGGCCAGGCGGCGAGGTCGCCTGCTGCGCCGTCGAAAGCCAGAACAGCTCGCCCTTCCGGATCCGACCCGCGTGACGCGCGAGCGATCGAAGGCGAGCCTCGGCTCCACTCCCCGCCATACCGCCATAACCGGTCCGGTCAGCAAACGCCAACGCCGACGATCCGGCCGCAATCGCGGCCGATCGTGTGTCGCCCGCGCCGGCCTCCAGGCCTCCCCTTGCCTTCTCGCTCCCACCCTTTAGGCAAGGCTCGGGTCATGAATGAGGTCCCCATGTCGCTGTTTGGCGCCGGTGAACCGGCAGGTCGCTCAAGAGTGGAACTGTGGGCGGCCGGAGGTCTGGCCGCCGTTCTGGGCTTCTTTGTCCTCAGCGGCGTCATCGCCTACGCGAATATCCAGGACCTGCGGGCCAACAGCCGGCGCGTCGTCCATACCCACTCTGTCCTGGTCGGCGCTGACGCGGTGCTCGCGGCCGCTCAAGACGCGGAGACCGGGCAGCGCGGCTACATTCTGACCGGGCGCGATCAGTATCTGGAGCCCTACGAGCGGGCGGAGGCTGATATGGAAGGCCATATCGACAACCTCCTCCAGCTGACGGCCGACAATCCGCGTCAGCAGTCGAGCATCGCCCAGCTGCGTCGCCACGTCGACGCCAAGATGGAGGAACTGCGCCGGACGGTCGAACTGCGCAGGACCGGCGGTCTTCAGCCCGCCCTCGCCGCTGTCAACACCAACCGCGGTCAGGTCGAGATGGAGGCGATCCGCGAACGCGTCGCCGCGATCAGCGCCGAAGGGCTTCGTGAGCGGCAGCAATGGCTGGCGCGGATGGAGGCCGCATATCGGACGGCGACGATCAGCGGGGTGCTGTCTGCACTCCTGGGCATTGTCCTCACTGTAACGGTCTTCCTTCTGATCCGCCGCAGCGCGCGGGCGCGCAGCCGTCAGGACTGGTTGCGCGCGGGTCAGGTCGGCCTGGCCGAAGCGATGAGCGGCGACCGCACGGTCACGGAACTGGGCGAACGGATTCTCGAATTTCTCTCCCGATATACGGATGCGCCGGCCGGCGCCCTGTTCAAGGGCGAGGGCGGTCAGTTTCGCCGGGCTGCGACGTTGGGCGTGCCCTCGGATGCGCCGGTGCCTCAAGCCTTCCATGTCCGGGAAGGCCTGCTCGGCCAGGTGGCTGCGGAAGGGGCGCCGCGCCTGTTGGCCGACGTGCCGGACGGCTACCTGACCTTCGGCTCAGCCCTCGGTCGCGACAAGCCGCGGCACCTGCTGATCGCCCCCGCCATGGCCGACGGCGTGGTCAACGCGGTTGTCGAACTGGGCTTCCTGCAGCCCCCGAACGACCTGGTCCGCGAACTCCTGTCGCAGGCGGCCCCGGCGATGGGCGTGGCGCTCCGGTCGGCCCGTTACCGCGCTGACCTCCAGGACGCCCTTGAGGAGACCCAGCGGCAAGCCGAAGAGCTCCAGGTGCAAAGCGAGGAGCTGCGGGTCTCCAATGAAGAACTGGAGGAACAGGGCCGCGCCCTTAAGGAGTCCCAGGTCCGGCTGGAGCAACAGCAGGTCGAGCTGGAGCAGACCAACAGTCAGCTCGAGGAACAGGCCCAGGTGCTGGAAGCCCAGCGCGACGACCTGGAGCGCGCCGGCGCGGAATTGACGGTGAAGGCGCAGGACCTTGAGCGGGCGAGTCAGTACAAGTCCGACTTCCTGGCGAACATGTCGCACGAGCTGCGCACGCCGCTGAACTCGCTGCTGATCCTTTCCAAGCTCCTGGGCGACAACGCCGAGGGCAATCTGACCGAGGAACAGGTGCGCTACGCCCGCACGATCCAGTCCTCGGGCGACGACCTCCTGACGTTGATCAACGACATCCTCGACCTTTCCAAGATCGAGGCCGGGCATATCGTGGTGAAGCCCGAGGGCGTTTCGCCTCAACGCCTGTCCGGGGACCTGCTCCAGACCTTCCAGCCGATCGCGGACGAGAAAGGCCTCTCGTTCGAGATCGACATCGCCAAGGCTGTCCCGGATCTGGTCGAGACCGACCGGCAGCGCCTGGAGCAGATTCTCAAGAACCTCTTGTCCAACGCCTTCAAGTTCACCGAGTCCGGCGGCGTCCGCCTCACCATCAAGAAGGCCGGCGAACACATCGCCTTCGCGGTGAAGGACACCGGCATCGGCATTTCGCCCGACCAGCGATCGGCGATCTTCGAGGCTTTCCAGCAGGCCGACGGCACCATCAGCCGCCGGTATGGCGGGACTGGCCTGGGCCTTTCGATCTCGCGCGAACTGGCCCGCCTGCTGGGAGGAACCATTACGCTGGAAAGCAAACCGGGCAGGGGCAGCACCTTCACCCTCACGCTCCCGGCCGTTTACGATCCAGAGCGGATCGAGCCGCGCGCCGCGCCGCCGGCGCCCTCCCAGTCCCCCACCCCCGCCGCGCCGCCCGCGCGCCCGATGCGGGCCCCGCGAGCGATCGAGGACGATCGCGACCACCTCGTCGAGGCACGCAGAGTGCTCCTTGTGATCGAGGACGACGACCGGTTCGCCGAAATCGTGCGGGACCTGTCTCGCGAGATGGAGTTTCAGTGCCTGGTGGCCAGCACCGCCGAGGAGGCGATCAGGATGGCCCGCCGGTATCGTCCGAGCGCCATCGTTCTGGACGTCGGCTTGCCGGACCAGTCCGGGCTCACCGTCCTCGACAGCCTCAAGCGCGACGACCAGACCCGGCATATCCCGATCCATGTCGTATCCGCCGCCGACCACAGCCAGACCGCCCTCGCTCTGGGCGCGGTCGGCTACCTGATGAAACCCGCTCGGCGCGAGGACCTCACCGCAGCCCTGAAACATCTGGAGGAGACCTTGGACCGGACCGTTCGCCGGGTGCTGGTCGTCGAGGACGATCCGGTCCAGCGCGACGCGGTCCGCGCTCTGCTCTCCTCCGGCCAGGTCGAGACCGTCGGGGTGGGGACCGCGGCCGAGTGCCTCGAGGAGTTGGCCCGGCAGACCTTCGACTGCATGGTGCTGGACCTCACTCTGCCGGACGCGGACGGTTTCGCGCTGTTGGAGACGCTTAGCCGCGATCCCGAGCAGCCTTTCCCGCCGGTGATCGTCTACACCGGCAAGGACCTCTCCCCGGAGCATGAACAGCAGCTCCGCCGCTACTCCAGCTCAATCATCATCAAGGGCGCAAAATCGCCCGAGCGGTTGCTCGATGAGGTTTCCCTCTTCCTGCATCAGGTGGTCTCGGACCTGCCGCCCGAACAGCAGCGAATGATCCGCCAGGCCCGCAACCGCGACGCCGTTCTTGAGGGCCGACGAATCCTGATCGTCGAGGACGATGTCCGCAACGTCTATTCGCTGACCAATGTGCTCGAGCCTCGCGGAGCCCTTGTTGAGATCGCACGGAACGGTCAAGAGGCGCTGGACGTCCTGGCCGCCGCCGATGGCGATCCGGCCCGCGAAGTGGATCTGGTTCTGATGGATGTCATGATGCCGGTGATGGACGGCCTGACTGCGACGCGCCGCATTCGCGAGGACGGTCGCTGGTCGAAGTTGCCCGTCCTCATGCTGACCGCGAAGGCCATGCCGGACGACCAGGAACGCTGCCTGGCGGCGGGCGCCAACGATTACATGGCCAAGCCCATCGACGTAGACAAGCTGCTGTCGCTGGTCCGGGTCTGGATGGCGCGCTGAGGACCCAGTGCCCGACAGTTCCGAAGATCTTGAAATCCAGCTTCTGCTGGAGGCGCTGTTCCAGCGCTACCATTACGACTTCCGGCATTACGCCCGGGCGTCCATAAAGCGGCGCGTCCTTCAGGCCCGCGAACAGTTGGGCTTCGACACGCTCTCCGCCCTGCAGGGCGCTCTTCTGCACGACGCAGCCATGCTGCCCCGGTTGCTGGGCTACCTGACCGTGCAGGTCAGCGAGATGTTCCGCGACCCCGGCTATTTCCGGGCCCTGCGCGAGTTGGTGCTCCCGCATCTGAAGACCTATCCCTCGCTCAAGGTCTGGATAGCCGGCTGCAGCCACGGCGAGGAGGTCTACTCCATGGCTATTCTGTTCAAGGAGGAAGGCCTCTTTGACCGGACTCTCTTCTATGCGACCGACATCAACCCTGATGCCCTGCGAGCCGCTGAGGCCGGAGTCTACCCGCTGGAGCGGCTGCGCAAATTCACAGTGAACCATCAGAAGTCCGGCGGCCGCTCGTCGTTGTCGGACTACTACATCGCGGACTATGGGCGGGCGGTCTTTGACAAGGCGCTGCGCTCCCGCGTGGTCTTCTCGGACCATAGCCTGGTGACGGACGCCGTCTTCGCGGAGATGCAGTTGATCTCCTGCCGCAACGTCATGATCTACTTCGACCGGGCGTTGCAGGACCGGGCCATCGGCCTGTTCCGGGACGCCCTGCCGCGCCACGGCTTCCTCGGCCTCGGATCGAGGGAGAGTCTGCGGTTCTCCGCCCACGCCGACGCCTTCCGGGAGTTCGTGCCAGCCGAGAAAATCTACCGGAAGCGCGCCGCGTGACCCGCTCCGCCTGCAAGGCTGTCGTGATTGGCGCTTCGGCCGGGGCTGTCCAGGCGTTGCTGGACATTCTGCCCGCCCTGCCAGCAGAGGGCCGCGTCATCGTGCTGGTGGCGGTCCACGTCCCGGCCGATCGCAGCAACGCGCTGATCCCTCTCCTCCAGACCCGCTGCCGCGCGTCCCTGAAGGAGGCCGAAGACAAGGAACCGGCCCTTCCCGGCCAGGTCTATTTCGCGCCTTCCGACTATCACTTGCTGGTGGAGCAGGACGGTTCCCTGGCCCTTTCGTCGGACGAACCGGTTCACCACGCGCGTCCGTCGATCGACGTCCTGTTCGAAAGCGCCGCAGACGCCTGGGGCGACGCGCTCGTCGGCGTCATCCTCACCGGCGCGAACGCGGATGGCGCAAGAGGCCTGGCCGCGATCCACGCCGCCGGAGGCGAGGCCCTCGTCCAGGCGCCGGCTGAAGCGGCCGCGCCGACCATGCCCGCCGCCGCGCTCGCCGCCTGCCCGCAAGCGCGGGTCATGACCCTCACCGATATCGCCAACCATCTTTCCGCCCTGACCCGCGAATGACCCAGACGGACGCTCCAATCCATTTTCTGCTGGTGGACGACCTCGAGGAAAACCTCCTCGCGCTGGAAGCGATGCTGCGCCGTGACGGCCTGACTTGCCTGAAGGCTCGCTCGGGGGACGAGGCTCTGGAGCTGCTTCTCACCCATGAGGTGGCCCTGGCGCTGCTTGATGTGCAAATGCCGGGCATGGACGGCTTTCAGCTGGCCGAGTTCATGCGCGGCAACGCCCGCGCCCGCCATGTCCCGATCATCTTCGTCACGGCCGGCAGCGCGGACAATCAGCGGCGGTTCCGCGGCTATGAAGCGGGGGCGGTCGACTTCATTCAGAAGCCGATCGAAGCCGATATCCTGAGAGGCAAGGCCGCCGTCTTCTTCGACCTGTTCCAGCAACGACGTCAGGTCCAGGCGCAGCGGGACAAGATGGAAGCCTATGCCGCGCAACTGCGAGCCGCCGACCAGCGCAAGAACGAGTTCCTCGCCGTGCTGGGCCACGAGCTGCGCAATCCATTGATGGCGCTCCGCGCCGGACTGCAACTGATGGAGCGCGACGACGCCCACTCCCGCGTGGTCGGTATAAGGGAGCGGATGGCCGTCCAGGTTTTCCATCTCTCCAGACTGATCGAGGATCTCCTCGACGTGTCCCGGATCGACCAGGGCAAGATCAATCTCCGGCTGGAGCGGGTTGCGATCCATACCGTGCTGGATTCGGCCATCGAGACGAGCCGACCAAGGATCGAGGCCGGCGGACACGTCCTGACCGTCGATCTTCCCGAAGATCCGGTTTGGGTGACGGCGGATTTCACCCGGTTGTCCCAGGTGATCAGCAATCTGCTGACCAACGCCGCGAAATACACGCCCCCGGGCGGCCGCATCTGGATGGGCGCCCGTCCCGACCACGATGCTGTCGAGATCATCGTCGAGGACAACGGGGTCGGCATCGCCCCGGAACTCCAGAAGTCGATCTTCAATCTCTACACCCAGCTGCACGGGCCCGACGGCCGATTTGCGGAAGGCCTTGGGATCGGCCTGGCGCTCGTCAAGCATCTTATCGACCTGCATGAGGGCGGCATCGCCGTGCACAGCGACGGTCCGGGCACGGGCAGCCGCTTCACCATCCGGCTCCCCACGTCGATCTAGGCGCGTCAGCCCGAGGATCTGTGCTGCCCGCCCCAATGGCAGCGGTTGCTATTCGAGGCGACCGCAATGTCTTCCTCGAGGTCATCGGACCGGGCATACCCACTGCCCCGGAGCGGGCGCTCGAGGACGAAATTCGCTTCGTCGGCGCAGATCAACCGCCTTCGCCCGTGGCGCAGGACAGCGTGGGCGCCTACACTCCACATTGCGCCCGGACTTGGTGTCCGCGCAGAGGTTGACCATGACGACTGATCGATTCTCCGCCTTCGTAGCCGCTGAGCTGGAGAGCGCCCGCAACGATCCTTTTGACGCTGACGCCCGCATCCGTGAGTGGCTGGATGATGTGGAGGCTCTCTACCGGCAGGTGGAATCCTTTCTGGCGGCCTTCACGGCGTCCGGCGCGATCCGCCTTGAACGGCGTCCGACCACGCTGAACGAGGAGTTTCTTGGGACCTACGAGATTTCACGGCTGGTCATCGAGATCGGTCCCAAGCAAGTCGAACTTCGTCCGATCGGCGCCCTCATCTTCGGGGCGCACGGTCGGGTCGACCTCATAGGCCCCCGCGATAGCCGTAAGCTTGTCCTGGTCGACAAGGCCGCGAGCCGCGCGCGGATCCGCGTCCTCGGTGAAGAAGATGTTGAACGCGAGAAGCGAAACCCGCCACCGCCGCCGACGTGGGCCTGGAAGTTCTCGGAAGGCCCGCGACGCGATTATGTCGAGCTTGATGAGCGGGCCTTCAAGGAGGCCGTCCTGGCAGTCGCCTCTTAGTGTCTGCCTCCGACGAGACCCTGACGACGGCTCTGATTGTCGATCACTATATCGACAGCCGTGCGGCCCTGCGCGCCTACTTCGGAAACCCGCACGCGGACCCCGTGCGCTTTACTGGCGCATCGCCAGCCGATGTGGCGCGCGATCTGCACGAGCGGCTGGCTGAACTGGAGCTCAGTCAATCCCTGATCCTCCTGGCCGCGATCGAGGCGTCATTCCGGATCGATTTCGAGAAGCGTTGCGCCGGCCGCAAGCGTGCCAAGCTTGCAAAGACCTTCCGGCAGATCAGGAAAACGCGGGGCGAGCGGATCAGACTTGAGGAAGACATTCTCGAAACCTGGAAGGCCGAGGGCAGTCTCTCCCGCGCGCTGATCGGCGACATCAAGGGCGCGCTGAAGCTGCGTCACTGGCTCGCTCACGGCCGATACTGGACAGCAAAGCTTGGCCGCAAGTATGACTTCGACAGTCTCGTGGCTCTCGCCGAGGCCCTGGACGAGAGCGACCTCCTTCTGTCCTGATCGCGCATCGCCTGGCGGGACCTTGGTCGGCGCCGCCCGCGTGGTTGGGGCGAGTGAAGTTCAAGTCCCAGTTTGCGGTGAAGAGTTATGAAGATGCGGAGGTCAACGACAACCTGACCGGTCAGGACACCTCGGACGTCGTCCTGGTCGAGGGGGTAAAGCTGGCAAACTTGAGGAAGGCTTATCCCAACTATTTCGGCGACGTTCAGCTGTTCAAAATGCAGCTGGGACAATTGGTGAGCGGCGGCAAAGTTCAGGAGTTTGAGGTCGCGCTGCAGAAGCGAGCTATTCCGACACCCCGCGAGCAGGCGGATCCCAGCTGGATGTTTGCACGAAAACTGTGGATCGAGCCGACATCCAACGCGAAACGAAGTAAGAAAAGAAAATAGTCGCCCGGCTCGGGGGGGCGATACGTCCAAAAGCAATCTGCCGGCAGATGACCTGTTCCGCGTTCAGCTCGGCACGGCGCTCCTCGTCCGATCACGCGATTGGGGAAGTTCGAGAGGCAGTTTGGTCGAAAACCCGATGCGAATCTGAGTCGCAGATTATGCGATCATAGCGCACCGAATGCGGGAAATCGTTCGTCCATGATGGAGGTCAAAGTCCCGTCCGCCGCTCGTGTTCAGTCGCAATGTTTTTGATTAGCGACATCTCGACGTATGATCAGGCTTCGTGCCTCCGGACGCCTGTCACGGGAGATTTCGCATGACGCCGCGCCGCATCGTACTCGCCGCTCTCCTTGCTGGAGCCGCATCGCTCGCCGCGGCCGCCGCGCCGCCGCCGACCGCCGAGCCGCTGGCCATCATCTATCGGGACATTGGCTACCGCGGCCCGTCGCGCACCCTCACCGGCCCCAGCCCCGACCTCGCTCTCCAGTGGCCGGTCCGTTCGATCCGCGTGCAGCGCGGCGTCTGGGAGCTCTGCGCGCGGCCGAACTATCGGGGCCTCTGCACCCGTTACGAGGCCAGTGAGCGCTCGATCCCCTCGGCCCGCGAGTACACCCAGAGCGCCCGACCGGTGACCGACGCCGCCGACTGAGTCGGATCAGATGTGCAGGACGCGTTGCCAGGCGTCCAGCGAGGCCTCATGCATGGCCTCGCTCATGGTCGGGTGCGGATAGACGATGCCGTGCATGTCTTCCTCGGTCGCCTCCATGGTGATCGCGGTGACGAAACCCTGCACCATTTCCGTGACTTCGGCGCCGATCATGTGAGCGCCGATGAGAGCGCCGGTCTTTGCGTCGAAGATCGTCTTGACGAAACCGTCGATCTCCCCGGCCGCGACCGCCTTGCCATTCACCCGGAACGGGAAGCGGCCGACCTTGATGTCGCGGCCCGCGGCCTTCGCCGTCTGTTCCGTCAGGCCGACCGACGCCACCTGGGGCTGGGTGTAGGTGCACCCCGCGATCGGCGAGACCACGTTCGGCGAGCGGAAGCCGGCGATGTGCTCGGCCGCGTGAATGCCTTCGTGGCTGGCCTTGTGCGCCAGCCAGGGCGCGCCGGCGCAGTCGCCGATGGCGTAGAGCCCCTTCACATTGGTCTCGCCGTGCGGGCCGGTCGTGATGTGCCCCCGGTCCATATCGACGCCGAGCGCCTCCAGGCCGATGCCGTCGGTGTTGGCGGTGATGCCGACAGCCGAGATGCAGACCTCACCCTCAAGGGTCTCGGCCTTGCCGCCAACCTCGATGACGACCTGAACCCCCTGCCCGGCCTTCGAGACCTTGGTGACCTTCGCCCCGACGCGGAACCGGATGCCGCGCTTCTCAAAGGCCTTCTGCGCCGCCTTCGAGACTTCCTCGTCCTCGACCGGCATGATCCGGTCGACTGCTTCCACGACCGTAACTTCCGCTCCGAGAGCCCTGTAGAAGCTGGCGAATTCCAGTCCGATCGCGCCCGAACCGATGACCACGAACGACTTCGGCAGCCGCTTCGGAGCCAGGGCCTCGCGATAGGCCCAGATCCGCTCGCCGTCCGCCTCGAGGCCGATCTGCGGCAGCGCCCTCGCCCGCGCGCCGACCGCCAGCATCACCGCCTTCGCCTCGACCGTGCGCTCGCCGCCGGCGTTCAGCTTCACGACCACCTTCGGGGCCGCGGCGCCCTTCTCCAGCCTCGCGGAGCCCTCGATCACCTCGATCTTGTGCTTCTTCATCAGGAAGGCGACGCCCTTGTTCATCTGGGCGGCCACCCCGCGCGAACGCTGGATGATGGCGTCGAAGTCGAAGCCGACCTTCTCCGCCGACAGGCCGTAGTCCTTGAGGTGCGACAGGCTCTCGTACTTCTCGCCGGACTTCAGCAGCGCCTTGGTCGGGATGCAGCCCCAGTTCAGGCAGACGCCGCCGAGGTTCTCGCGCTCGACGATGGCCACCTTCTGGCCGAGCTGCGAGGCCCGGATGGCGGCCACATAGCCGCCGGGCCCCGAACCGATCACGATGAGGTCGAAGTCAGCCACGGAGCGCTCCTTACGCCAGCATCGTTACAGGATCTTCGATCATCGCCTTGAAGACCTGCAGGAATTTGGCGCCGATGGCGCCGTCGACCACGCGGTGATCGCAGGTCAGGGTGACGGTCATCACCGTGGCGACCGCGAGCTGGCCGTTCTTGACGACCGGGCGCTGTTCCCCCGCCCCCACGCTCATGATCGCGCCCTGCGGCTCGTTGATGATCGAGGCGAAGGCCTTGATGCCGAACATGCCGAGGTTGGACACGCTGAACGTTCCGCCCTGGAACTCCTCGGGCTTCAGCTTTCGGTCGCGGGCCCGTTTGGCGAGATCCTTGGACTCCGTCGCGATCTGCGACAGGGACTTGGTCTCGGCCTTGCGGATGATCGGCGTGATCAGGCCTCCGTCGATCGCCACCGCCATCGCCACGTCGGCGTGGTGGTGCATGGCGATGCCTTCGGGCGAATAGCTCGCGTTGGCCTCCGGCACCGCCTTCAGCGCCATGGCCGAGGCCTTGATGATGAAGTCGTTGACCGAGACCTTGATCCCGTCCTTCTCCAGCATGGCGTTGACCCGGGCCCGCGAGGCGAGCAGGCCGTCGATCTCGCAGTCGATGGTCAGCGGGAAATGCGGCACGTCGCGGAAGCTGTCGGTCAGGCGCCGGGCGATGGCCTTGCGCATGCCGTCCAGCGGCACGAGGTCGTAGCTGCCGTCCGGAATGCCCATCTGGGCCAGCGACTGGACCTTGCGCGGCTCGGAGCCCGCCTGCGCCGCCGCGGGAGCCGCCGCGCCGTCCTTGCCGGCGGCCTCGACGTCGCGCCGTACGATGCGGCCGCGCGGACCGGTGCCCTTGATCGAGGCGAGATTCAAACCCGCCTGGGCCGCCAGACGGCGCGCCAGCGGCGAGGCGAACAGGCGTCCGCCGTCGCCGGCCTTCGCGGGGGCGAGAGCCGACGACGCCGCTTTCACGCCCTGGGGCGTGGCGACGGCCTGGCCGCTCTCATGCCCGGCGGGAGCCGGTTCGGCCTTCGCCGGCGGGGCCTCGGCCGGCTTCGGTGCCGGCGCAGGGGCGGCGCCTTCGCCCTTCAGCCGGGCGATCGGCGTGTTGACCTTCACGTTCTCGGAGCCCTCGGGCACGAGGATCTCCAGTACCTCCCCCTCGTCGACCGCCTCGACCTCCATGGTCGCCTTGTCGGTCTCGATCTCGGCGATGACGTCGCCCGCCTTGACCGTGTCGCCGGCCTTGATGTGCCACTTGGCGAGGACGCCCTCCTCCATGGTCGGAGACAGGGCGGGCATCAGGATGTCGGTCATTGCACGCTCCCGGTCGGCGTCGGCTCGGCGACCGTCTGGACATTGTCCGCCTTGATGACGTCGCTCAGCCCCTGGAGAATTCGATTGTAGGCCTGCTTTTCGTCGTGGCCGTGCCGCACGGCGTAGCCATAGGCCATGTGCCGGGCGGCGATGGCGAGCAGCTGGCCGAACTTCGCGGGGTCGTTGAAGGCGGGCTTCACCGACATCACCGGCTCGTTCCTGGACCACCACATCCGGATGATCTCGATGGCTTCCGGATCGGCGGCGACGCTTTCCGGCGTCTTCAGCTCGTGCTCTTCCCGGTCGCTCATGCCATCACCGCCTTGACGGCCTTGATGATCTTGTCGGCGCCCGGGAGCGACAAAGCCTCGAGGTTGGCCGCGTAGGGCAGCGGCACGTCTTCCTGGTGCACGCGCAGCGGCGGGGCGTCGAGGTAGTCGAAGGCATGCTCGATCACCCGGGCGACCACCTCCGCGCCGACGCCCATGGGACCCCAGCCTTCCTCGGCCGAGACCAGACGGCTGGTCTTCTTCACGCTCTCGACGATGGTCTCGTGGTCCAGCGGGCGCAGGGTCCGCAGGTCGACGACCTCGCAGGAGATCCCCTCCTCCGCCAGCTTCTCGGCCGCCTGGAGGGCGAAACCGACCATGCGGCTGTGGGCGGTGATGGTGACGTCCGAGCCTTCGCGGCGGACCTTGGCCTTGCCGATCGGCAGGACCCAGTCCTCGACCTCGGGCACGTCGAACTCCAGCCCGTACATCATCTCGTGCTCGAGGAAGACGACGGGGTTGGGATCGCGGATGGCGGCCTTCAGCAGGCCCTTGGCGTCCGCGGCGTCATAGGGGGCGATCACCTTCAGGCCGGGCACCTGGGCGTACCAGGCCGAATAGTCCTGGCTGTGCTGGGCCGCCACGCGCGAGGCCGCGCCGTTGGGGCCGCGGAACACGATCGGCGCCCGGATCTGGCCGCCCGACATGTACAGGGTCTTGGCCGCCGAGTTGATGATGTGGTCGATCGCCTGCATGGCGAAGTTGAAGGTCATGAACTCGACGATCGGCTTCAGCCCGGCCATGGCCGCGCCGACGCCGAGGCCGGCGAAGCCGTGCTCGGTGATGGGCGTGTCGACCACCCGCTGGGCGCCGAACTCCTGCAGCAGCTCCCGGCTGACCTTGTAGGCGCCCTGGTACTGGGCGACCTCCTCGCCGATCAGGAAGACGGCATCGTCGCGGCGCATCTCCTCGGCCATGGCGTCGCGCAGCGCGTCGCGGATGGTCGTCCTGACCAGCTTCGCCTCAGCCGGGATCTCCGGATCCTTCAGCTCGACCTTCGGCCCCTTCGCCGTGTCGTCCTTCTTCTCGGGATCGCCCGAGCCGGACGAAGCGGCGCCGCCGTCCTGCGTCACGCTGGCCTCGGCCGCCTTCGGCTCGGGCGCGGGCGAGCTCGCCCGGCCGGGCGCGGCGCCGGCGTCGTCGCCCGACAGCCGGGCGATCGGCGTGTTGACCTTCACATTCTCGGAGCCCTCCGGCACGAGGATCTCCAGCACCTCGCCCTCGTCGACCGCCTCGACCTCCATGGTCGCCTTGTCGGTCTCGATCTCGGCGATCACCTGGCCGGCCGACACGGTGTCGCCCGCCTTGATGTGCCACTTGGTCAGGGTGCCCTCTTCCATCGTCGGAGACAGCGCCGGCATCAGGATGTCGGTCACGGATCAGGCCTCCACGTAGACGTCGGTGTAGAGCTCGGACGGATCCGGCTCCGGGCTCTCTTGAGCGAATTGCACAGCTTCCGCCACGATCGCCTTGATTTCGTTGTCGATGGCCTTGAGCTCGTCCTCGGTGGCCTTGGCCTGTTCCAGCAGAACCTTGACGTGCTCGATCGGGTCGCGGGTCTTCTTGACCTCGTCGACCTCCTCCTTGGTGCGGTACTTGGCCGGGTCCGACATCGAGTGGCCGCGGTAGCGGTAGGTCTTGACCTCGAGGATGTAGGGGCCCTCGCCCCGGCGGGCGCGTTCGACGGCCTTGCGGGTGGCGTCGCGCACCGCCAGCACGTCCATGCCGTCGACCTGCTCGCCCGGGATGCCGAAGCTGGCCCCCCGCTGGTAGAGCTCGGTCGTCGCCGACGAGCGCTCGATCGAGGTGCCCATGGCGTACTGGTTGTTCTCGATAATGTAGATGGCCGGCAGCTTCCACAGCTGGGCCATGTTGAAGCTCTCGTAGACCTGGCCCTGGTTGGCGGCGCCGTCGCCGAAGTAGACGAACGCCACCGAGTCGTCGCCGCGGTACTTGCCCGAGAAAGCCAGACCGGTGCCCAGCGCCACCTGGGCGCCGACGATGCCGTGACCGCCATAGAAGCCGGTCGGCACGTCGAACATGTGCATCGAGCCGCCCTTGCCCTTCGACGAGCCGCCGATCCGCCCGGTCAGCTCGGCCATGACCTCCTTCGGATCCATGCCGGCGGCCAGCATGTGGCCGTGGTCGCGGTAGCCGGTGATGATCTTGTCGTAGCCCTGCCTGACGCTCTCCTGAACGCCGACGGCCACGGCCTCCTGGCCGATGTACAGATGGCAGAAGCCGCCGATCAGCCCCATGCCGTAGAGCTGGCCCGCACGCTCCTCGAAGCGCCGGATGAGCACCATCTCGCGGTAGTAGCGCAGCAGGTCCTCCTTGGAGGCCTGCGGCCTGTTGGGGATACTCCTGGCCTTGCTGGAATCAGCTTTGGCGGCGGGGGCTTTCGCCATCCGTCTTCACTCCCGGCTGGGCCCGCAGCACGGGGCCTCTGTCGTTACGGAAAGGGGCTTTAGCAGCCTTCGTTCCCGAAACGCAAAGCGGCCCGGCGAAGCTGTAACTAAAGTTCACGATCTCGCGGCGGGGACCTGCTCGGACGCCGGATGGGAGACGCGGATCACATAGTCGCGGGGATCGGCGAAGCCGAGCACGGCGCGGGCCCGTTCCTCGAGCAGGTCGCGCGACAGGCTGTCGGTGCGCAGGTAGCGGACGCGGACCTCGAGGTCCCGCCGCTCCTCAAGGATGCGGGCCAGCTGGGCCTCCCGACGCAGCAGCATGGCCTCGCGCTCTCCACCGCCCAGCAGGCCGCGCTGGCCGGTGAGGGCCTGCACGCCGAGGTAGGCGATCAGCAGCAACAGTACGCAGGACGGGACGTAGGGCTTCATCCGCTCGGGCACTCGGACGCTCCTTCTGAGCGCGGACTCGTGATCAACGAGTCCTGACCGAAAATGCCTAACGAACCGTAGCTTGGCCGCAGGATCTGCGGCGGCTCCCCTGCCCTACTTCAGCAGCATGCCGTCGCCGTAGTAGGCGCCCTGGTCGCCCAGCATCTCCTCGATGCGGAGCAGCTGGTTGTACTTCGCGGTGCGGTCCGAGCGGGCCAGCGAGCCGGTCTTGATCTGCCCGCAGTTGGTGGCCACGGCGAGGTCGGCGATGGTCGAGTCCTCGGTCTCGCCCGAGCGGTGGCTCATCACGGCGGTGTACCCGGCACGCTGGGCGATATCGACCGCATCCAGGGTCTCGGACAGCGTGCCGATCTGATTGACCTTGATGAGGATCGAGTTGGCCAGGCCCTCGCCGATGCCGGCCGCCAGTCGGGCGGGGTTGGTCACGAACAGGTCGTCGCCGACCAGCTGGACACGGTCGCCGAGACGTTCGGTCAGCAGCTTCCAGCCGTCGAAGTCGTCCTCGGCGCAGCCGTCCTCGATCGAGACGATCGGGAAGCGCTCGCACAGGTCGGCGAGGTAGCCGACCATGCCCTCCTGGTCGAAGGTCTTGCCCTCGCCGCTCATGACGTACTTGCCGTCCTTGAAGAACTCGGTCGAGGCGACGTCGAGCCCCAGCTGGAAGTCCTCGCCGGCGAGGTAGCCGGCGGACTGACCCGCCTTGGTGATGAACTCCAGCGCCGCCTCGGCCGACTGCAGGTTCGGCGCGAAGCCGCCCTCGTCGCCGACGTTGGTGTTGTGGCCGGCGTCCTTGAGCGCCTTCCGCAGGGCGTGGAAGATCTCCGCGCCCATGCGCAGGGCCTCCGAGAAGCTCTCGGCGCCGGTCGGCAGGATCATGAACTCCTGGATGTCGATCGGATTGTCGGCGTGCGCGCCGCCATTGATGATGTTCATCATCGGCGTCGGCAGCACCCGCGCCGAAACCCCGCCCAGATAGCGGTAAAGCGGCAGGTTCGAGCTGATGGCGCTGGCCTTGGCGCAGGCGAGACTGACGCCGAGGATGGCGTTGGCGCCCAGCCGCCCCTTGTTCGGGGTCCCGTCCAGCGAGATCAGCGCCTCGTCGATGCGGCGCTGGTCCTCGGCGTCCATGCCGGACAGGGCGTCGAAGATCTCGCCGTTGACCGCGTCGACGGCCTTCTGCACGCCCTTGCCGCCCCACAGGTCCTTGTCGCCGTCGCGCAGCTCCACCGCCTCATGGGCGCCGGTCGAGGCGCCCGAGGGCACGGCGGCGCGGCCGAAGCTGCCGTCGTCCAGCACCACGTCCACCTCCACCGTCGGATTGCCCCGGCTGTCGAGGATCTGGCGGGCGACGATTTCGGCGATGTCGGTCATGGGGCGCTCTGCGTACGGATGGCGAGGATCGGCTCGCGTTTAGCCCGTCCGGAGCGCCCGGAGCAAGGCGAGCCGCCGCCGGCGGAGGCCCCGCGATCGTTCAGGCGCGGGCGGGAAGAGGCGTCAGGCGCAGCCCTCGACGTACTGGATCGAGGGCCCGCCGGCGCGGATGGCCTTCACCGCCCCGTCCTGGCCGACCTCGAAAACCAGACCGCGGGCATCCGGATCCTCGACATAGCCGTCCCCGCCGCCGCGGCTCCACACGGTGATGTAACCGGCCGGCGCGGATTCGTACTTGTGCGGCTCGCGCCGCGCCGCGGGCCCGTAAGCTGCTGCGATCCCTTCGCCGGGGTCTCCGACCCCGTAGCCGCGGTCTGTGGTCACGTCCGACGGCCGGATCAGGGAGATGCGGGTCAGGCGGTCGCGTTCGATCATCACAAGCATGGCGTCGGGAGCCCGTTCAGGCCGGAACTCGTCGCAACTGGCGGGGTCCGGCCCGCCGACAGCTTCGGGGTTGGCGTCCTCGCCGAGCGCCGCGACCACCTCGGCGCGGGTCATGCCGATGCGCAGCGGGCCCCATCCCTCGGCCGTCAGTTGGGGGGTCGTGGAGCTCGCGGCCGGCGGCGGGGTCGGCGCGGGAGCCGCCTCGGGCGGGGTGGAGTTCTCGGCCCCGCAGGCGGCGAGAACGAGCACGGCGGACGTGAGCAGCAGGCGGCGGATCATGGGAGCCCTCCGGTGAGATGGAGAGTCATCAACGCACGAAAACGGCGCGCGGAGAACCGCGCGCCGTCAATCGGCGTCAACGCGTGGAAAGAGCTAGTCTTCCTTCGGCGTCAGGACCTGGCGGCCACGATAGGTGCCGGTCTTCAGGTCGATGTGGTGCGGGCGCTTCAGCTCGCCGGTGTCCTTGTCCTCGACGTAGGCGTTCGTGCCCAGGGCGTCGTGGGCGCGGCGCATGTTGCGACGCGAGGGCGATACTTTCCGCTTCGGAACGGCCATGTCCGTCTCAATCTTCTGGTCGGGCGCCGGAAGGCGCGAAAACAACAGCGGCGGCCCCCGGGAGAGCCGCCACGCGAGCGCGGGCTTATGCATGAAGCCGCGCGGCTTTTCAAGGGCGGGCGGCGCAGCTCGTCTGACCGCGATTAATGGCGAAATCCAGCCGCAAAGCTTGCCCGCAATTCATTGGCTGACCAGCAGGCGCGTCCTTACAGCGACGCTTCTTCTCCAGACGACCGGAAGGTTCCCGCCATGATCGCCCGTGCGCTGCTCACCGCCGCAGCCCTGTCCGCCCTCGCCGCCCCCGCCTCCGCCCAGAGCCTGCTGGAGCGGGCCGCCCGGGGGGCGGGCCAGGCGCTCGCCGAAGGCGCGGCGCGTGAGGCGACCGCCGGTCTGTTCGGCCGCCGCGGCCGGTCCGAAGCGAGCGAGACGGAGACCGCCGCGCCGAGGACCGCAGAAGCCCCTGTCGGCGATGCGGAGGCCGGCGATTCAGCCGCCGTCGCCGCCTTCGCCGACCCGGCTCCGATCAACTACAGCCCCGCCCTGCCGGGACCCTATCGGCTGCAGTTCTCTCCCGAACTGCAATCGGCGGAGCGGGCCTTCGATGAGTTCAACACGGTGGCCTGCGACGACTGCGAGGGCGGCCGGTCCTACGACTCGTGGATTCGGCACCACGTGCCGGAGGTGCAGCCGATGCGGGCGCTGGAGAACCGCGTCGGCGAAATGGCGGTCGGAGAGGCGATTCGCTGGACCGGCGCCTCGGGCGCGCAGCTGGCGCTGACCGTGATCGGCGAAGCCCCGGTCGGCGCCTGGCCCTGCAAACAGGTGCGCTGGAGCTCGGAGCGGGACGGCCGGAGCGCCGAGCGGCTCGGTCTGTTCTGCTACGGCAAGCGGGGCGACTACCTCGGCGAGGGCTGGGTCGAGGTCCTCTGATCCGTCTCCCAGACGGCCCGGGACAGAGCGAAGTAGATGCTGTCCTTCCATTCGTCGCCGATCCTGAGCGCCCGCTCGGCGAAGCCGGTGCGGACGAAGCCGAGCCGTTCAAGCAAACGGATCGAGGCGAGGTTCTCCGGGTCGACGTCGGCGGTCAGTTCATCGAGGTCTCCGGTGGCGAAAACATGCCCGATGGCGGCGGATGTCGCCTCGTGCGCGAGCCCTTGGCCCCAGTGATCGGGATGAAGGATGTAGCCGATCTCCGGCAGCCGCCAGAAGCCGGCCTTGCCGATCACCCGCCCTTCCCGCTCGACGACGAAATCCGGCTGGTCCGGGCCGTTGGCGATCATGCTGTCGAGCCAGGCCGCGGTCTGGTCGAGGGAGATGTGCGGCGGAGTCGACCACCAGCGGGTCGCCCGCGGATCGGACAGCACCGTATGCATCGCCTCGAGGTCGTCAGGACGGGCCGGGCGAAGCTTCAGGCGGGCGGTGACGATCTCCATGAACCAGCGTCGCCGCCCCGGAGGGTGAGGGTCAAGTCAGGTTCCGGGCCAGCACCACGAAGGCCAGATCATCCCGCTTGGGCAGCCCGAAGCGGGGATCCGTGGCCGGGAACGGCCGGCGTTCTCCCGTCGGCAGGTAGCCGCGGCGGGCGTACCAGTCGATCAGCTCGGTGCGCTGGACGATGACGGTCATCTCCATCGTGCGGGCGCCGAGGCGATCGCGCGCAGCGGTCTCCGCGGCGGCGATCAGGGACCGCCCCAGCCCGCCGCCCTGCAGGACCGGATCCACCGTCAACATGCCGAGATAGGCCAGACCCCGTCCCCGGTCAGTCACCTGCACGCAGCCGAGCAGGCGGCCGTCCCGCTCGGCCAGCAGCACCACCTGGGCCGGGTCGGCGACGATCGCTTCCAGCGTCGGCAGGTCGATGCGGGAGCCTTCCAGCAGGTCGGCCTCGTGCGTCCAGCCGCGTCGGGCGGAGTCGCCGCGATAGGCGCCGTGCACCAGCGCATGCAGCGCCGGGACGTCGTCGGCAGTCGCGCGACGGAAGGTCGGCTCAGTCATCGGCCAGCATCCCGGCCGCCGCTTCGCCGATGGCCAGCGAGCTGGTCAGGCCCGGACTCTCGATGCCGAACAGGGCGACCAGCCCGTCGATTCCATGATCGTCGCGGCCCCGCAGCTGGAAATCCGGCTGCGGCTCGCCCGGGCCGTGCAGCTTGGGGCGGATCCCGGCGTAGTCGGGCGTCAGCGCGCCGTCCGGCAGGGCGGGCCAGAAGCGGCGGATGGTGCGCTCGAACTCGGCCGCTCGCGACGGATCGACCGAGTAGTCCTCGGCGTCGACGTACGCGAGGTCCGGCCCGAACACCGCCTGGCCGCCAAGGTCCTTGCGATAGTGGGTGCCGAGCGCGCCGGGAATCGGCGGCGGATAGACCAGACGCTCGAACGGCGCCTTGCCCGCCAGCCGGAAGTAGACGCCCTTGCCGAAACACCCGGCCGGGATGCGATCGGGCGGGTAGCCGTCAATGCGGGCGGCGACGTCCTGCGCCTGCAAACCCGCGGCGGCCACCAGCAGCCGGCAGGTCAGGACCGCCCCGCCCTCTCCGCCCGCCGTGATGCGGAAGCCGCCCCCCGGCAGCGGCTCGGCCCGCTCGAACGGGGTCGAGACCACGACCGATCCCCCGGCGTCCTCGATCTCGCCCTGCAGGGCCAGCATGTAGCCGTGACTGTCGAAGACGCCGCTCTCCGGCGAGAGGATGGCGGAATGGACGTTGAGTTCCGGCTCCAGCGCCCGGGCCTGCGCGCCCGTGAGGTGCGCCAGTCCCTCGACGCCGTTGGTCGTCGCCTGCTCGAAGATGGCCTCTATGCGCGGGGCTTCGGCCGCCTCGGTCGCGACGACCAGCTTGCCGCAGCGGCGGTAGTCGACCTTGCGGCTGTCGAGGAAGGCGTAGAGCGCGCGCCGCCCCTGCACGCAGAACCGCGCCTTCAGCGAGCCCGTCGGATAGTAGAGGCCGCCGTGGATCACCTCGCTGTTGCGCGAGGAGACGCCCTGGCCGATGGCCGGCTCCCTCTCCAGCACCAGCACCGAAAGGCCGCGACCCGAGAGGGCGCGGCCGCAGGCGAGGCCGACGGCCCCGGCCCCCACCACCACGGCGTCGAAGTCGAAGCTCACGCCTTCTTGCCGTACAGCGCGTCCGCCCGCGCCTCGAAGCAGTGCATCAGCTTGCCGACGGCGCGGTCGAAATTGGCCTGCAGCATCATGTCGAGCAGTCGGGACCTGAAGGCGAAGTCGATGAAGAACTCGACGCGCGTCCCTTCCGGATGGGGGAAGAACTCCCAGCGGTTCTTCAGGTGGTGAAAGGGCCCGCGCAGCAGGCCGACCTCGACCAGCGGCCTGTTCCGGTCATGCCGCACCCAGGTCGAGAACCGCTCCGTCAGGAAGGAGAAGCCCACCCCGGCCTCGGCGTCCTCGACGCAGACGCCGGGCCGCTCCTCGCGCCGGTTCCAGGTGCGCATCGAGGTCACCCAGGGCACGAAGTCCGGATAGGCGCGCACGTCCGCGACCAGATCGGCGAGCTGGTCGGGCTGGTACGGCAGGATCCTGGTGACGCGGTGGACGGCCAAGACGGGATCAGCGGCCCGTCTGCGCCAGCCGCGCCGCCTTCAGCCGGGCGAAGTCCTCGCCGGCGTGATGGGAACTGCGGGTCAGGGGCGAGGCCGACACCATCAGGAAGCCCTTGGCGCGCGCGATCGCCTCGTAGGCCTTGAACTCCTCGGGCGTCACGAAGCGCTCGATGGCGGCATGCTTGCGGGTCGGCTGCAGGTACTGGCCGATGGTGATGAAGTCGACGCCGGCGGAGCGCATGTCGTCCATCACCTGCATGACCTCCTCCTTGGTCTCGCCGAGGCCGACCATGATGCCGGACTTGGTGAACTGGTTGGGGTCGCGCTCCTTGACCATCTGCAGCAGGCGGAGGCTGTGGAAGTAGCGGGCGCCGGGCCGGATCTTCAGGTAGAGCCGCGGGACGGTCTCGAGGTTGTGGTTGAAGACGTCGGGCCGCGCGTCGATCATCACCTCGGCCGCGCCGTCCTTGCGCAGGAAGTCGGGGGTCAGGATCTCGACCGTGGTGGCCGGCGCCTGCAGGCGGATCTGGCGGACCACCTCGGCGAAGTGGGCGGCGCCCCCGTCGGACAGGTCGTCACGGTCCACGCTGGTGATGACCACGTGGTTGAGCCCCATCTGCTGCACGGCCAGGCCGACCTTGACCGGCTCCTCGGGATCCAGCGCGTCGGGCAGGCCGGTCTTGACGTTGCAGAAGGCGCAGGCCCGCGTGCAGGTGTCGCCCATGATCATCAGGGTGGCGTGCTTCTGGCTCCAGCACTCGCCGATGTTCGGGCAGGCCGCCTCCTCGCAGACGGTGTGAAGGCCCTTCTCCTTCACGATCGAGCGGGTGGCGTTGTACTGGCCCGATCCCGGGGCCTTGACCCGCAGCCAGTCGGGCTTCTTCAGCACCGCCGTCTCCGGCCGGTTCTGCTTCTCCGGGTGACGCAGTTCGGCGGGCGTCTTCTTCAGGGCGTCGATCAGGGTGACCAAGGCGAACTCGCGCTCCGGGGGCGGAAACCGGCTATGTCGTCCTTCCGCGGGGCCAAGGCAAGGCGGCGCGGCGCCTCACGCAAGGTAACGTATCTTTTCAACGCCCCGCCCCCGCACTAGTTTGCCGCGCCAAGCACAGGCGCGGCCAACGCGCCGGCACGGAGGATGAAGGTTTGCGCGTACCCCTGGACCCCAAGGCCGGCGAGGAGACCATCTTCGACGCCCTGATCGCCGCGCGCGACACCTATGGCGACAAGGAGATCCTGGAGGACCAGGATCGCAAGCCCCTCACCTACACGGGCCTGATCCGCGCCGCCTTCGTGCTGGGACGCAAGGTCGCGGCCATGACCGCGCCGGCGGAGCGCGTCGGCATCCTGCTGCCGTCCAGCATGGGAGTGGTGGTCACCTTCTACGGCCTGCACGCCCACGGGCGCGTGCCGGTGATGATCAACTTCACGGCCGGCGAGCGGAACATCAAGGCGGCGATCGCCGCGGCCGGGGTGAAGAAGATCCTGACGGCCCGACGCTTCATCCAGCAGGCGAAGCTGGAAGAGCTGATCGAACAGATCGGGAGCGTCGCCGAGGTCGTCTGGCTGGACGACGTTCGCGCCTCGATCGGGCTGCCGGACAAGCTCTACGGTCTTATGGCCGGGATGATGCCGAAACGTTTCCGGGTGAAGACCGAGCCGTCGTCGCCGGGCGTCATCCTCTTCACCTCCGGCAGCTTCGGCGCGCCCAAGGGCGTGGTGCTCAGCCAGACAAACCTCGTGGCCAACTGCCGCCAGGTGGCCCAACACATCGACCTCAAGCCCGAATGGGTGATGTTCAACCCGCTGCCGACGTTCCACTGCTTCGGCCTGACCGGCGGCGTGCTGCTGCCCCTGCTGCAGGGGATGAAGGCGTTCCAGTATCCGTCGCCGCTGCACGCCAGGCAGATCGTCGAACTGCTGCCGCAGGTGAAGGCGTCGATCCTGTTCGCCACCGACACCTTCCTGAACCAGTACGCCCGCGTGGCCGGGCCTGACGACTTCTCGACGCTGGAGTTCGTGGTCGCCGGCGCCGAGCGCGTGCGCGAGGAGACCCACCACCTGTTCAACACCCGCTTCCACGGACTCAAGCTGCTGGAGGGCTACGGCGCCACCGAGGCCGCGCCGGTGGTGGCGGTCAACCATCCCGATCGCAATCGTCCGGGCACCGTCGGCCAGATGCTGCCGGGCATGGAATGGCGGCTCGATCCGGTCGACGGCATCGACGAGGGCGGCCGGCTCTACCTGCGTGGGCCCAATGTGATGAAGGGCTATCTGTCGTCTGACGATCCCGATGAAATCGAACCGCTCAAGGACGGGTGGCACGACACCGGCGACATCGTCTCGGTCGACGAGGAGGGCTACGTCTGCATCCTCGGGCGGGCCAAGCGCTTCGCCAAGATCGGCGGCGAGATGGTGTCGCTGACCGCAGTCGAGGGACTGGCCAGCGCCGTCTGGCCCGACGCCCGCCACGCTGTGGTCGCCGTCGCCGACAGCCGCAAGGGCGAGAAGCTGGTGCTGGTCACCGACCGCGGCGACGCCGAGGTGGCGCGGCTGGCCGAGTGGGCCCGCGAGCACGGCGCGCCGGAGCTGGCGGTGCCGAAGAAGATCGTCCGCGTCGGCGAGGTGCCGGTGCTGGGCACCGGCAAGACCGACTACGTCGCCATCCAGCAGATGGTGGAGATGGACAAGGCGGCCTGAGCGGCTTCAGCCGATCCGCACGCCGGTCATCGAGATGGAGCCGCCGTCGATGACGTCGTTGAAGAAGGCGACCTCGTCGTCCGGCCGGCGCTGGGCGGCGACGTAGAGCAACGGCAGGAAGTGTTCGTCGGTCGGCACGCTGAGCTGGGCGTCCTCGGCCAATCCGACCCAGTCGACGAGGGCGGCGTCGTCGCCGCGGACCAGCGCCGACTTCACAGCTTCGTTGAAGCCGGTCGCCCAGCCGTAGGGCTCGCCCCCATCCCGTTTCCAGGTGCGCAGGTTGTGCACGAAATCGCCCGAACCGGCGACGATCACCCCCTCCTCCCGCAACGGCTGCAGGCGCCGGGCGAGGTCGAAATGCTGGCGCGGGGTCAGCCGCCGGTCCAGCGACAGCTGCACGACCGGCACGTCCGCCTCGGGCCAGACGTGGACCAGCACCGACCAGGTCCCGTGATCCAGGCCCCACTGCGCCGTGGGGGCCGCGCCGGTCAGGGCGGCGACGCGGGCGGCGAGCTCCGGCGACCCCGGCGCACTGTATTGCATCGCATGCAGTTCGGCCGGAAAGCCGCCGAAATCATGGAGGGTTTCCGGATTTTCCTGCGCCGTGACGGCGAGGCCGACCGTCTCCCAGTGGGCGGAAACCATGACCACGCCTTTCGGCTTGCCGACGGCCGCGCCCAAGGCGCGCCAGCCGTCGGCGAAGGGCCCGCCCAGGGCGTTCATGGGCGAGCCGTGGCCGAAGAAGATCGCCGGCTGCCGCACTACGCCCTCAGCTTTCTCGCGGTCTCGGCGACCCAGCGACCCTGCCAGCGGGCGCCTTCCAGCTCGTTGTCGCTGGGCATGCGCGACCCGTCGCCGCCGGTGATGGTGGTGGCCCCGTAGGGACTCCCGCCGGTGATCTCGTCCATGCGCGACTGCCCGGCCCAGGCGTACGGCAGACCGGCGACGACCATGCCGTGGTGCAGCAGGGTCTGGATCAGGCCGATCAGGGTGACCTCCTGACCGCCATGCTGGGTCGCGGTCGAGGTGAAGGCCGAGCCGACCTTGCCGACCAGCGCCCCCTTGGCCCAGAGGCCGCCGGTCTGGTCGAGGAAGTTGCGCATCTGCGAGGCCGCGGTGCCGTAGCGGGTGCCCGCGCCGACGATGATGGCGTCGTAGTTCGCCAGATCGCCGACCTCGGCGATCGGCGCGGCCTGGTCCAGCTTGTAGCCGCTCTTGCGCGCCAGCTCCTCGGGAACGAGCTCGGGGACCCGCTTGATGTCGACCTCGACGCCCTCCACCGACTGCGCCCCTTCGGCGACGGCTTGCGCCATCCGCTCCACGTGGCCGTAGGTGGAATGATAGAGAACGAGTACGCGCGTCATGTCCTGCTCCGATGCTGGACGCATATTGTAACTGCGTCGGTGTCTATTTTGGATGCCGCTCGCCGAATGCAAGGGGCCCCGCGGAGACAATCGGTCGGGTCCGGGACGGTTCCGACTTCAGGCCCGGTTGATCGGGCAGACCCGGTCGTAGAAGGCCTGGTCCGCGGGAACCTTCTGGCCGCGAGCCAGCCGGAAGCGGTGTTCGACCACCATGGCCTGCTGCTCGATGTTCAGCCCTTCCCAGGCGCAGTCCATGCCGAGCGGGTAACGGTAGGCCTCGGGGCGGTCGCCGGCCCGGAGCTTGCCGGTGAGAAGGTTGACGCCGTTTGTCGCCTGCCAGACGTGGGTGAGCTCGTGGATGAAGGTCGCCTGCAAACCCAGCGCCGCGCCGGCGATGTCGCCCGGTAGGCTTCGCGCCGGCCAGACGATCCAGTCCCGCCCGAACCAGCGCCCCGGCACGAAGGCGCGCGTCAGCGGCCACGGCGCAGCCAGGATGCGGATCAGCTCGTAGCGCAGGGTCTCGCCGAAGGCCTCGCGCGCGAGGGCGATTTCGGCGGGCGTGAGGCGGCGGATCACGGCCCCGTGGCGGCGACGTGATAGCCGCCGGGCTCGCCCGTCCACTCCCAGTGCCAGGGCTCGTAGACGTACGGGGTGAATCCGAAGCGGCCGGCGTTCCTCACCAGCCAGCGATAGACCGGACCCCGGGTCATGTGCAGACGGCTCCCCGGCGAGGTGTCGTCGACGCCAAGCCCCGGGACATGCCCGACATAGAGATCGACCGCGGCGCCTGTGCGGTGCGGCGAGCACACGGCGCGGCGGAGTCCGTCGCAGTTGCCCTGTTCGGTGCAGCGGGCGGCGTCAGCCTCCGGATCGCGGAACCCGGAGAAGATCTGCAGCAGCTCGGGATCGGCCGCGATCTCGGGCACCTCGGCCCGGGCGGCGGCGACCATGCGGCGGTAGGCGTCCAGCACGTCGCGGCGCAGAAGCCGCGTCAGCCGGTCAGCGTGCTCCTCCTCGGCCACCAGGTAGCCGAGCTGGTTGAGCGGCGGCGGCTCCGGGCACGGCTCCTCGCGCACCCGGGCCATGATGAAGGGCCGGCGCTCCTGCCAGACGCCGCGGAACACCTGGAAGGCTGCGGGATCGAACCAGCCCGTCGCAGGCAGGCCGTAGCGCGTCTGGAAGGCGGCCATCGCGCGGGCGAAGACCGGGGAGTTCGGCGGGCAGTCCGTCCCCAGCTCCTGCTGGATCAACGGGACGTAGGCCTCCCAGCCCCGCTCGGCCGGGCCGAACGGCGTCCACTCCATGGCGTGGACCGAAACGGCGTTCACCATGGCCGGAGCGGCCCACTCCACGGCGTCGGCGTCGCAGGGGCCCGTCTCCGCATGCGCCGCGGACGCCCCGCCCAGAAACAGGGCGGCCCCGATCAGCGACAGCAGGCGGCGGCCGGTCCACATGTCCGCAGGGTGCCTCCGCCCGGCCCGCCCCGGCAAGAGCCTTCGCGCGGGGATGGAGCAGCCAGGGCGAAAGCTGGCATGCTGGCGCCGCGGCCGACTCAGCGCCGTTCCGCGGACCCTTCCATGACCGCTGCCCCCGCCCCGAGCCCCGCCGCTCCGGCGACGCGTCGTTCGAACGCCATTCTCGCCGCCTTCTCAACCGTCTGCCTGCCGCTGGCGGCCTTCGGCGTGGCCCTGCCGGTGACCCTTCCGGAGTACTACGCCAGCCATGTCGGCATCGACATCGCCATGGTCGGCTACGTCTTCATGGCGGTTCGAGCCATCGACATCGCCGCCGATCCGATCATCGGGGCGGCCATGGACCGGACCCGCACCCGCTTCGGCCGCTACCGGCCGTGGATGGCCGCCTCCGCGCCGGTGCTGATGCTGGCCGCCCTGATGATCTTCGTCATGGTCAAGCCGGGGGCCGGGCCGCTCTATCTGTTCACCTGGCTGCTGGTGCTCTACCTCGGCTTCTCGGTCGGCACGCTGAGCCAGCTGGGCTGGGCCTCGGTGCTGGCCCCCGAATACGACCAGCGTAGCCGCGTCTACGCCTGGTGGCAGGCGTTCAACATCCTCGGCGTCATCGCCATCCTGATCCTGCCCGCCGCCGTGGTGCAGAGCGGCATGGGCGACTACGTGGCCGGGGTTCACATCATGGGCTGGGCCATCGTCGCCGCCCTGCCCCTGACCATCAGCCTGGCGCTGGCCGCGGTGCCCGAGCCGGTCAACGCCGGCGACGCGCCGCACGGCGGTCTGAAAGCCTACTGGGACATCGTCCGCCGCCCGACCGTCGCCCGGCTGCTGGCCGCCGACATCGTGCTCGGCGTGGCGCCCGGCATCACCGGGGCGCTGCTGTTCTTCTTCTTCGACCAGATCAAGGGCTACGACCGCGCCGCCGCCTCGATCTTCATGCTCCTCTACTTCGTCGGGGGGCTGGCCGGAGCGCCCATCTGGGCCCGGCTGGCGACGAAGATCGGCAAGCATCGCGCCCTCGCCGTGGCCAGCCTGATCTTCGCCAGCCTCTACCTGATCGCCACCCTCCTGCCCGGCGGCAACTTCGCGCTGACCGGGGTCGCCATGTTCATCGCCGGCCTGCCCTACGCCGCCGGCCTGTTCCTGCTCCGGGCCATGATGGCCGACGCGGGCGACGAGGTCCGTCTGGAGACCGGCGTCGACCGCACCGCCCTGATGTTCTCCATCCTGTCGGCGACCACCAAGCTGGGTCACGTCTTCGCCCTGATCCCCTACGCCGTGCTCGGCTGGGTCGGCTTCCAGGCCGTGCCGCCGCCGGAGGGCAACAGCCCGGCCTCCCTGCTGGCGCTGCAGGTCATGTTCATCGTCGCCCCGGCCCTGCTGATCGCCTCCGCCGCCCTGCTGCTGCGCCGCTATCCGCTGACCCCGGACCGGCACGACGAGATCCGCCGGGCGCTCGAGGCCCGCCCCGGAGGGATCGTGGAGTGACCCCCGTCGACCGCCTCAACGCCATCATGGCCCGCCTGCGCGACCCCGAGCGCGGCTGCCCGTGGGACGTGGAGCAGACCTTCGAGACCATCGCGCCCTACACCCTCGAGGAGGCCTATGAGGTCGCCGACGCCATCGAGCGCGGCGACTGGGATGAGCTGAAGTCCGAACTGGGCGACCTGCTGTTCCAGGTCGTCTTCCACGCCCGCATGGCCGAGGAACAGGGGCTGTTCGCCTTCGACGACGTCGCGAACGCCATCGCCGACAAGCTGGAGCGGCGCCATCCGCACGTGTTCGGCGACGAGGCGGCCAGGGCCGACGGCGCGGCCCAGAAGGCGCGCTGGGAGGACATCAAGGCCGACGAACGCAAGGCGAAGGCGCAGCACGGGGTGCTGGACGACGTGCCGGTCGGCCTCCCCGCCCTCGCCCGCGCGGCCAAGCTGACGAAGCGCGCCGCCCGCGTCGGCTTCGACTGGCCCTCGACAGACGAGGTGTTCGACAAGTTCGTCGAGGAGGTCGCCGAGCTGCGCGCCGAGATCGCCGCCGGCGACGTGGAGAAAGCCCGCGAGGAGATCGGCGACCTCCTGTTCGTCATGGCCAACCTCGCCCGCAAGCTCGGCGTGGAGCCGGAGGACGCGTTGCGGGGGACGAACGCCAAGTTCGTGCGGCGGTTCGCCTTCATCGAGGCCGAGCTGGCGAAGACGGGACGGACGCCGGAGCAGTCGAATCTCGCCGAGATGGACGGGTTGTGGGACGCGGCCAAGGCGGCGGAGCGGAGGTGAGCCGGTACGACCTGATCATCTTCGACTATGACGGCGTCGTCGCCGACAGCGAGCTGCTGAACAATCGCGTGCTGGCCGAACTGCTCACCGAATGCGGTCTCGAGACCGGCCTCGATGAAGCCCTCTCGACCTATATGGGCAAACGCTGGCTCGACTGTCTGCCCCTGATCGAGCGGCGGATGGGCGGCCCCTGCCCCGGGCACTTTCACGGCGAATGGACCCGACGCTGCCACGACCGCGCGGCCGTCGAACTGAACCCGGTACCGGGATTTGTCGAATTCCTGGCGGCGCGGCGGGAGTCCCGGTGCATCGCATCATCCAGCCCTGTGCGCTGGATCGAGATGGGGCTCGAGCGCTTTGGCGTGGCCGCCGCCTTCGGAGGCTCAATTTTCAGCGCCGCCGTCCACGTCGGCCGGGGCAAACCCCACCCTGACCTGTTCCTCCATGCCGCCTCCGCGATGGCGGTGGATCCCGCCCGCGCTCTCGTGATCGAGGACACTCCGACAGGCGTACGCGCCGGCGTGGCGGCGGGGATGACAGTCGTCGGCCTGTGCGCCGGCGGCCACATCCGCGACGGGCACGCTGACCGGCTCGACGCCGCGGGCGCCCACCATGTGGTTCAGGACTACGCCGGTGTCGCGGCCCTGATCGAAGCAGGTTGAGCCGCCGCGGCCGGACGGCGGCCGAGCCCCTACTGCGCCACCCGCTCGCGGTTCATCCGCAGCCGGACGACCAGCCCCTGCGGCGTCCAGTCCCGTTCGATGGCGCCGTCCAGCTGGCGAGCCATGGCCCGCGCGACCATCTGGCCGCCGTATCCGGCCGGTCGTTCCGGCTCCACGACCTGCGGTCCACCCTGTTCCGTCCAGGCGATCACCAGTTCCGTGTCGTGGGCGGAACAGGAGACGTCCAGGGTCCCGGCCTCGGCGGACAGCGCACCGTACTTCAGCGAGTTGGTCGCCAGCTCGTGCACCACCAGCGCCAGGGTCGTCGCGGCGTTTTCGCCGACGCCCATGCGCGGCACCGACACCCGTATGCGGCCGCTGAAGGCGCCGAGGTCGTCGTAGGGGGCGAGCAGGACGGACAGCAGGTCCCCGAGAAGCGCCGCCTTGCCCTCCTCGCCCGGCAGCGGGCGGACGAGATCATGCGCGCGGCCGAGGGCCGTCAGGCGCTGGGTCAGTTCACGGGCCATGTCGGCGGTCGTCTCCACAGACCGGGAGGTGATGGCCGTCAGCCCGGACGCGACGGCCAGCAGGTTCTTGACCCTGTGGCTCATCTCTCCTGCGAGAAGTTCGTGGCCCTCTTCGGCCTGCTTCCGACCGGTCACGTCGATGAAGATGCCGAACATCCTGCGGTTGACCATGCCCAGATCGTCGCCCTGACCCCGGGCGGAGACCCAGCGGACGTCGGTGTCGACCAGAATGCGGAAATCGATCTCGTACGGCCCCACCACGGCGCGGGTGGCGGCGAAGGCCGCGCGGACCCGGTCGCGATCCGCCGGGTGAATGTGGGACGAGAGGTCCTCGAAGGTGACACGCGGCCGAACCGGCAGGCCCCAGAGCCCGAACGCCGCGTCGTCCATGGCGAAGGTGTCGTCGTCGACGTTCCATGACCACAGGGCCACCCCCGCGGCGTCGAGTCCGCGTCGCAGGTCGACGGCGTTCCAGGTCGGCGCACTCTCGGCCGTCTTCGACATTTCGTAGCCCCACGCCCATCCGTGCCGCGCGCTGTTGCGCGACCTCGCGTGGAACGCCCCGACCCTAACACAGACGGGGAGGCCCGGCGCGCCTGCCGTCTACCCGGCCAGGCTGAACTGCCGTTCGAACCGTCCCAGCGCCGCAGGGTGCAGGCGCACCGTCACATGGGTCCGGCCCTCTTCGTCCGTCTCGCGCGCGACGACCCGGCCGTTCTCGTACAGCCAGGCCAGGGCTTCGCCCTGTGACGGGTCGAGGACCAGCTCGGTTTCCGGATCGTCGTCGATCAGGGACGCGATGGTCTCGCGCAGCGTCTCCACGCCTTCGCCGGTCCACGCCGAGACGGCCACGGCCTTGCCCTGGGCGCGGAGGCGCCCGGCCATGCCGAGCGTGGCCTCGCGCGCCTCGCCCTCCAGCAGGTCGATCTTGTTCCAGACCTCCAGCACGCGCCGGGTCCTGCCCTCGACGGCCGGAATCTGCTCCAGCACCGCCTCGACGTCCTTCGCCTGGGCGTCGCTGTCGGGGCTGGCGATGTCGCGCACGTGCAGGATCAGGTCGGCCTCGCCCACCTCCTCCAGCGTGGCCCGGAAGCTCTCGACCAGCTCGTGCGGCAGGTCGGAGATGAAGCCGACGGTGTCGGCGACGATCGCCGGCCGGCCCTGCGGCAGGCGGATGGTGCGCTGGGTGGTGTCGAGGGTGGCGAACAGCAGGTCCTTGGCGAACACCTCGGACCCGGTCAGACGGTTGAACAGGGTCGACTTGCCGGCGTTGGTGTAGCCGACCAGGGCGACGGTCGGGAACGGGACCTTCTGGCGCGCCTTGCGGTGCAGGCCGCGGGTGCGGCGCACCTCCTCCAGTTCGGCCTTCAGCTTGACGATGCGGTCGGCGATGAGGCGGCGGTCGAGCTCGATCTGCGTCTCGCCGGGGCCGCCGGTCGAGCCGGTGCCGCCGCGCTGGCGCTCCAGGTGGGTCCAGGTCCGCACCAGCCGCGAGCGCTCGTAGTCGAGCCGCGCCAGCTCGACCTGCAGCCGGCCTTCCTTGGTCCGCGCCCGGCGGCCGAAGATCTCAAGGATCAGGCCGGTGCGGTCGATGACCTTGCAGTCCCAGGCCTTCTCCAGATTGCGCTGCTGCACCGGGGTCAGCTGGTCGTCGACGACCACGGCCTCGGCCTCGGCGGCGCGCACAAGGGCGGCCAGCTCGTCGACCTTGCCGGAGCCGAACAGGGTGGCGGGCGCGACCTTGCGCACGCGCACGATCTCCTCGGCGCGCACGTCGAGGTCGAGCGCGCGGGCCAGGCCCACGGCCTCCTCGAGCCGCTCCTCGGCGAGGCGGGGGCTGTCGCTACGTCCGTCTGGGTGAATGACGACGGCCCGGATCAGCGGGACGGCGTGGTCGATATGCTTTGTGGTCAATCAGTCTTCTTCGGCGTCGGGCTCGTACAGCTGTACGGGCTGCGACGGCATGATGGTCGAGATGGCGTGCTTGTAGACGAGCTGCGACTGGCCATCGCGACGCAGCAGCACACAGAAGTTGTCGAACCAGGTGACGATCCCCTGCAGCTTGACCCCGTTCACGAGGAAGATGGTCAGCGGCGTCTTGGTCTTGCGGACCGAGTTGAGGAAGGTGTCCTGGAGGTTCTGACGCTTGTCTTGCGACATGGCAGGTTTGTCCTGTTCTTGTTGCTTGGCGGGCGGGAGACCCGGCCGGCACACCTTAACGGCGCCTGCGTCCGTCGCAACGCCTAGATGGCCTCGCGCCGCGCCCGTTCAAGGTAGAGGGTGCGCAACCGGGTCGCCACGGGACCGGGCTTGCCGTCGCCGATCTTCGTCCCGTCGATCGACACCGCCGGCATCACGAAGCCGCTGGCCGAGGTGTAGAAGGCCTCCCTCGCCCGCTTGGCTTCCTCGACCGAAAACGCCCGCTCCTCCAGCTCGATTCCCTCCTTCGCCGCCATCTCCAGCACGGCGGCGCGGGTGATTCCGCGCAGGATGTTGGACTGCGTGTCGCGGGTGCGCAGCTTGCCGTGCTCGTCAACGATCCAGGCGTTGGTGGAAGAGCCCTCGGTGACCAGGCCCATGTCGTCGACCATCCACGCCTCGGCGGCGCCGCGCTCCTTCGCCGCCTGCTTGGCCAGCACGTTCGGCAGCAGGCCGACGGTCTTGATGTCGCAGCGGCCCCAGCGGATGTCGGGCTGGGTGATCACGGCCACGCCCTTCTCCGCCGCGGCATTGCCCTTCGCCAGCGGCAGGGATCGCGCCGTGACGATGACGCTGGGCGGGGTGCCCTCGGCCGGGAACGGATGGTCCCGCCGGGCCGTGCCGCGGGTGACCTGGATGTAGACCAGCCCCTCGCGCACCCGATTGCGCCGCACCGTCTCCTTCAGCACCCGGGCCAGCGCCTCGGGGCTCATCGGCCGTTCGATGCGCAGCTCGTCCAGGCTGCGCCAGAGCCGCGTCAGGTGGCCCTCGAAATCGGCGAGGCGTCCGTCGAACACCGACCAGACCTCGTAGACCCCGTCGGCGAACTGGAAGCCGCGGTCCTCGACATGCACGACGGCGTCGCGCAGCGGCCGGTAGGTTCCGTTGACATAGGCGACGCGGCTCATGCCTCGACGGCTCCCTCTTCGATGTCTTCGCCGCCGCGGGCCGGGGCCACGCCCAGCGACTTCAGCTTCCGGTGCAGGGCCGAGCGCTCCATGCCGATGAAGGCGGCGGTGCGACTGATGTTGCCGCCGAAGCGCATGATCTGGGCGGCCAGATACTCGCGCTCGAACACCTCGCGCGCCTCGCGCAAAGGCAGGGCGATGATGCGCTCGGCCCCCAGCGAGCCGCTGGAGCCGGCGTTGGTCGCCTCCTGCGGCAGGGCGTCGGCGCCGATCGGCTCCGACGGATCGCCCGTGGCGAGGATCAGCAGCCGCTCGACGTTGTTCCTCAGCTGGCGGACGTTGCCCGGCCAGGGGTGGACCTGCAGCACGGCGATGGCGTCGTCGCCCAGCCGCCGGCGCGGCAGGCCCTGCGAAGCCGCGAGGCTCTCGATGAAGTATTCGACCAGCTCCGCGATGTCCTCGCGCCGCTCCGCGAGCGGCGGCACGCGGATCGGCACCACGTTCAGCCGGTGGAACAGGTCCTCGCGGAAGCGGCCGGCGGCGATCTCTTCCTTGAGGTCCCGCGAGGTCGAGGTGATGACCCGCACGTCGACCTGCACGTCCTGCTCCCCGCCGACCCGGCGGAAGCGCTGCTCGACCAGCACGCGCAGCACCCGGCTCTGGCTCTCGCGCGGCATGTCGCCGACGTCGTCGAGATAGAGGGTGCCGCCGTGGGCGCGTTCGAACACCCCGATCTTGCGCGGCCGCCCGTCGACGCCCTCCTCGCCGAACAGCTCGACGTCCAGCCGTTCCGGTGTCATGCCGGCGGCCGCGATGGCCACGAACTCGCCCCGGGCGCGGGCGCTGGCCTCGTGAATCTGCCGCGCCACCAGCTCCTTTCCGGAGCCGGGCGGACCGGAAATCAGCACCCGACTGTTGGCCGGCGCCACCTTGGCGATGGTGCTGCGCAGGGCCTGGGCCGCCGCCGACTTGCCGATCAGGCCTGTCGGGGCCGCCACCTGGGCGCGCAGCCGGCGGTTCTCGCGCTTCAGCTGCGACGCCTCCAGCGCCCGCTGAACGACCACCACCAACCGGTCGGACTTGAACGGCTTTTCGATGAAGTCATAGGCCCCGCGCTGCAGCGCGCTGACCGCCGTCTCGATGTTGCCGTGACCGGAGATCATGACCACGGGCAGGTCCGGGTCGAGTTCCTTGATCAGGTCCAGCAGCTCAAGCCCGTCGAGGCCGCCGCCCTGCATCCAGATGTCGAGCAGGGCCAGCGAGGGCTTGCGCGCCCGGATGGCGGCCAGCGCCTCGTCGGAATTGGCCGCCACGCGCACCGCGTGACCTTCGTCCTCGAGCAGGCCCGAGACCAGCTCGCGGATGTCGGCCTCGTCGTCGACGACCAGAATGTCGGCTCCCGTGGATCGCATGTCGCCTCGCTATTCCGCCACCGCACGCGCCGGGGTCGCGGACGCCGGGGCGCCCTTGCTCCCGGCCGCCGCGGCCGCCTTCAGGGGGAAGATCAGACACACGCGCGCGCCGGACAGGGTCTCGGCGTCGGCCAGCTTCAGCTCGCCGCCGTGTTCTTCGCAGATGCGCTTGACGATGGCGAGGCCGAGGCCCGTGCCCTTCTCGCGCGTGGTCACATAGGGTTCGGTCAGCCGGTCGCGATCCCGCGCCGGCAGACCTGGTCCGTCGTCCTCGACGGTGAAGACCGCCAGCCCGTCCTCGAGCTTCAGGCTCGCCAGTATGCCGGCGCGGCTCTCGTCCCCGGGTCGCGGATCCGCCTCGCGTCGGGCGGCCACCGCCTCGCCGGCGTTCTTGAGGATGTTGGTCAGGGCCTGCCCGACCATGCGGCCGTCGGCGTGCAGGACGACCTTCGGCAAGGGCTCGACCAGCTCGACCCCGATGGTCGGCGCCGCCACCCGCTGGGCGAACACCGCCTCGCGCAGCAGCTCCGCCGGGTTCTCGGCGGTGAAGCGCGGAGCCGGCATCCGGGCGAACGATGAGAACTCGTCGACCATGCGGCCGATGTCGCCGACCTGGCGGATGATGGTCTCGGTGCAGCGGTCGAACACCTCGACGTCCTCGCCCACCTGCTTGCGGTAGCGGCGGCGCAACCGCTCGGCCGACAGCTGGATGGGCGTCAGCGGGTTCTTGATCTCGTGGGCGATGCGCCGCGCCACGTCGCGCCAGGCCGCGTTGCGCTGGGCTGTCACCAGTCGGGTGATGTCGTCGAAGGTCAGCACCATCTCGCCGCCGAGGCCGCCCTCGATGCGCACCCGCAGCCGCCGCGTCTCGCCGGCGTGCGCGACGTCGATCTCCTCCTCGATGTGCGCCTCGGCCCGGCCGGCCAGTTCGCTCAGCTCCGGCGACACCTCGCCCAGCGGCCGTCCGATGATGTCGGGGTCGGCGATGCCGAGCAGTTCGATGGCGCTGTCGTTGATGGCCGAAACCCGTCGCCGCCGATCGACCCCGACGACGCCGGCGGAGACGCCGGACAGCACGGTCTCGATGAACACCGTGCGCCCCCTGGCTTCCTCGCTGGCGGCGCGCAGGGCCGCCTGCTGCGCCTCGAGGTCGCCGGTCATGCGGTTGAAGGCGGTGGACAGGGTCTGGATCTCGCCCGGACCCTCGCGGTCGTCGACCCGGGCGGACAGATCGCCCCCCGCCACCCGGTCGGCCGCCTCGACCAGCCGCCCGATCGGGGCCGAGATGGCGCTGGCGGCGGACATGCCCAGCCACACCGCCCCGACCAGCACCAGCAAGGCGGTTTCGAAATAACTCAGGGCGAAGGCGGCCTGGATGCGCTCGCGACTGGCCTGGGCCTCGCGATAGGCGACGATCGACTGCTCGGCCTCCGCCAGCTGGGCGATCAGGCCAGGCCGCAGGGGACGCACGACGTACAGGTAGGCGTCGCCATAGGCCGGGAAGGCCATGAGCCCCCGGACGGCGTCGGGGTTCTGGGTGACCTGCTGGACCGAGGGCTCTTCCCCGCCCGCCGCCTCCTCGAAGGCGGCCGTCGGCGGGGCGATGTAGGGCGGTGCTCCGGGGCCTTCGCCGCTGGCGAGCACCTCCCCCTGCGCCCCGAGAATGTAGATGGCGGGGTAGCCGAACAGGTCCCCCACCTGGGTCAGGGCGTCGGAGAACTGGATGCGGCTCTCGAACAGCGGGCGCACGCCTTCCAGCTGTTCGGCGATGACGGCCAGGTCCCCGTCCATCTGGGCCGACACGTCCGCGGTGTAGGCCCGGCCGATGTCGGCGCCGTTGTCGACGGCGGCCTGCACATTGTCGCTGAACCACTGGTCGACGCCGCGGTTGACCAGGACGCCGAACACGAGGGCGATGGTCACGGCCGGGACCAGGGCGACGAGCGAGAACAGGGTGACGAAACGCAGGTGCAGCCGGGCCCCCGCATGGGTGCGCCGACGCACCAGCAGCAGGACCCGGCGGCCGATCACGAGGGCCAGGACCCCGATCAGCAGCAGGTTGAAGCCAAGCACCGCCAGCACGGCCTGACTGGCCCGATCGCGCGCGCCCTCGCCGCTGGCGCCGGGTGCGGTCGCCAGCAGCCAGATCGCCGCACCGCTGATCAGGAAGGCGACCACATAGGCGGCGAGGAAGACATTGCGACGCCGATCCTCCGACCAGCCGGCGAACCAGCGCGCCGCGCCGCGGGCGGCGGGGTCCTGCGCTGGGTCGGCGGCGGGCTTATCGGTCATGCCGCGCCAGCTTCCGCGAACTGTGGCTGAATATCAACAGCGGAGTTGCCCGAATGCGTCACCCGCCGCCACAGGGCCGCGAGGGCCGTCTCGACCTCGCCGGGGGTCTCCAGCCGGCACAGCCGCGCCTTGGCCGCGCGCCGCTCCGCAGGCTCGGCCGGCCACGGGGCCTGTTCGACGTACCAGCCGAGGTGTTTGCGGAACATCTTCAGGCCCAGCGGCAGGCCGTAGAAGGCGACCGAAGCGCGCAGGTGCTCGACGACGATGGCGAGGCGTTCCTCGCGATCCGGCTCGTCCAGCCTGGTTCCGTCGGCCAGCGCCCGCTCCAGATGGGCCGCCAGCCAGGGACGGCCATACACGCCCCGGCCCAGCATCAGGGCGTCTGCGCCCGACTGCGCCAGCGCCGCCCGCGCGTCTTCGGCGGTGACGATGTCGCCGTTGACGATCACCGGCACGCCCACCGCCGCCTTGACCTCGGCCACCGCGGCCCAGTCGGCGACGCCGGTGTAGAACTGCTGCCGCGTCCGGCCGTGCACCGTGACGGCCTTCACCCCGATCGCCTCCGCCCGGCGCGCCAGGTCCGGCGCGTTGCGGCTGGCGTCGTCCCAGCCCAGCCGCATCTTGACCGTCACCGGTCGCGAGGTTGCGCCCACCGCCGCCTCCATGATCCGGCAGGCGAGATCCGGCGTGCGCATCAGGGCCGAGCCGCAGGCGGCCCCCGTGACCTCCTTGGCCGGACAGCCGAAATTCAGGTCGACGATGTCGGCCCCGGCCCGTTCAGCCATGCGCGCGCCCTCGGCGATGGCGGCGGGATCGCCCCCGACCAGCTGGATCACCGTCAGCGGCAGCCCCTCGCCCACCGCGGCGCGGCGCACGACGTCGGGCCGCGCGCGGGCGAGCTCCGCGGCGGCGACCATCTCGGTGGCGACGTAGGCGGCGCCCAGCCGGCTGGCGAGCCTTCGGAACGGCAGGTCGGTGACGCCGGTCATGGGCGCGGTCAGCACCCGGCCGGGCACCTGCACGTCGCCGATCTGGATTCCTGGGTTCATCCGCCCTTACCGCCTGCCGGACCGCCCCCTCGTCAAGCGCAACCGCGGCGATTAGAAGGCCGACGATGTCATTCCCCCTTCCCGCCTTCGTCGCCGTCGTGGTGGCGGCCGGTTCCGGATCGCGCGCCGGCGGCGCCAAGCAGTGGCGTGCGCTGGGCGGCAGGCCGGTGATCCGCTGGTCGGTCGAGGCGCTGCTCCGGGCCGGAGCCGCGGAGGTGGTGGTGGTGGTCCCGTCCGGCGCCGAAGCGGAAGCCGCCGCCGCGCTGAAAGGGCTGTCCGGCTGGCGCGCCGTGGCCGGAGGCGCGAGCCGTGCGGCGTCGGTGCGCAACGGACTGGCCGTGCTCACCCTCCCGGACGAAATGCCGGTGCTGGTCCATGACGCCGCCCGCCCCCTGCTGTCCCGCGCCGTCGTCGCGCGCTGCCTGCAAGCGCTGGACACGGCCGACGGCGCCCTGCCCGCCCTGCCGGTGGCGGACAGTCTGCGCCGGGCCGAGGCGGGCCTCGTCGCCGGCGCGGTGGACCGCGACAGCCTGTGGCGCGCCCAGACCCCCCAGGCCTTCCGCCTGAAGACCCTGATCGACGCCTGGGACGCCTGGCCGGCGGGGGAGCCCGCGACCGACGAGGCGACCGTCGTCCAGCGCGCCGGCGGCCGGGTGCGGATCGTCGAGGGCGATCCCCGCCTGATGAAGCTCACCTTCCCCGAGGATTTCGCCATGGCCGAGGCCCTGATCCCCCGCCGGACGCGCACCGGCTCGGGCTTCGACGTTCACCGCTGGGGGCCCGGCGACGCCGTCTGGCTGTGCGGGGTCGAAATCCCCCATGACCAGACGCTGATCGGCCATTCCGACGCCGACGCCGGCCTGCACGCCCTCACCGACGCCATTCTCGGAGCCATGGGCGACGGCGACATCGGCGACCACTTCCCGCCCACCGACCCGCAGTGGAAGGGCGCGTCCTCGGACCGCTTCCTGGTCCACGCCGTCGAGCGGCTGCACGCCCGCGGCGGCCGTCTGGTCAACGTCGACGTGACCCTGATCTGCGAACGACCGAAGGTGAAGCCGCACCGCCAGGCGATGCGCGAGCGGCTGGCCGAACTGCTCCGGCTCCCGCTCGAAGCGGTCAGCGTCAAGGCGACCACGACCGAAGGCCTCGGCTTCACAGGCCGCGGCGAGGGCCTGGCGGCGCAGGCGATCGCGACGGTCGAGCTGCCCGAGGCCTAAAACGGCCGCTCCGGCGGCGGGAACCAGCCGCGCCACAGGGCCCCGATCAGGTTGACGTAGTCGTCGGTCCACGGCCGCACGGTGGTGGCCTGCGTCGCCTTCCAGCGGGGATCGGCGCGGAAATCCGCCAGCGCCGCCTCGCTGCGTCCAAGGATGACCGCCTCGGTCGAGGCCTCGGCCATCTCGGCCGCCGTGCCGCTCTCGTAGTAGATCTGGTGCAGGCTCGGCACGCCCAGCGCCTGGCCCGCGGCGATCGCCGGCAGGGTGATCTCGAGGTTGCGGTTGGACAGGTGCAGCAGCACCACGCCGTCCGGCTTCAGCAGCCGCAGGTAACCGGCGATGGCCTCCTCGGTCAGCAGGTGGGTCGGCACCGCGTCCGAGGAGAAGGCGTCGATGATCAGCAGGTCGTAGCTGGCCGCGGGCTGGTCCGCGAGGGTCAGGCGCGCGTCGCCCAGGACGGTGTCGACCGGCCCCTCCGCGCAGTCCGAAATGTAGCTGAACCACTGCGGATCGCGCGACAGCTCGTCGACCATCGGGTCGATCTCGAAGAAGGTCATGCGATCCACGGGGCGCTTGTAGGCGGCCATGGCGCCGGACCCCTGCCCCACCACGCCGATCCGCGCCGGCCCGCGCCGCTGCACCATCAGCGCCGACTGACCGATCGGGGTGGCGGTGTTGTAGTAGAGCGTCGGGGCGCATTCATTGAGTTCGTTGCGCGCCTGCGCCCCGTGCAGGGTCGTCCCGTGCATCAGCACATGCACGTCGCCGCCCATCATCGGGTCAGGCGCGTTCGCCACCCGCATGACCCCGAAGAAGCTGCGCTCGGAATAGCTCCAGTCGTAGCCGCGGGCGATCCACTGCGCCGACAGGGTGATCATCACCAGCACGCCGGTGAAGGCCAGGGCCCGGTGGCGCAGCAGGAAGGCGCAGATCGCCGCCGGGATCAGCATGATCATCGCCAGCTGGCCCATGCCGGCCGGGAAGATGCGGTAGAAGGCGCCGCGCGCCTCGTCGTTGGCGTTCAGCCACAGCGACAGCAGCACCGGCGAGAGGGCGACCACGGCGGCGGTAAGCAGCAGGGCGACCTGCCCCCGGCTCAGCGGGCCCCGGCCCCAGGGGCGCGCCAGACCGACGAGCACCAGCACCAGCGGGTACTCCCAGACCATGTTGAAGATCACCGGGGCCAGCAGGGCGGTAAAGGCGCCGCCGACCACGCCGCCGACCGAGAGCAGCAGGTAGAATTCGGTCAGCCGGTCCGGCGCCGGCCGCCGCGCCGCCAGCAGCTGGTGGCACATCAGGGCGGCGAAGAAGAAGGCGACCAGGTGAATCCCGAACGCCATGGCCCAGTTCGCCGAGCGGAAGGCGACGATCAGCACCACCACCGCCCCGACCGCGCCCTGGATCGCCAGGGTGACCGGCAGCGGGACCCACGGCCGGTTCTGGAAGGCGATGACGAAGGTCAGCAGGTAGAGCGCCAGCGGGATGACCCAAAGGAAGGGCGCCGAGGCGACGTCGGTCGACAGGTGGGCGGTGACGCCCAGCATCAGGCTGGACGGGGCGGCGGCGAGCAGGATCAGTATCCCCCTGTCGCGCCACGACATCGGGGCGGACCGGGCCAGGGGCGCCGGCTCCGCGCTCCGGTCGATCCGGCGCCGCCAGACGACCAGCGAGAGCGCCACCACCATCAGGCCGAAGGTCGCGTAACCGGCCGTCCAGCCCCAGCGCTGGCCGGACAGGGTCGCCAGCGGCTCGATCAGGGCCGGATAGGACAGCAGGGCGAGGAAGCTGCCCAGGTTCGAGGCGGCGTACAGGACGTAGGGGTTCTTGCCGTCGGCGTGCCCCGCGCGCACCCGGGCGTACCAGGCCTGCAACAGCGGCGCGGTGGCCGACAGGACCGCAAACGGAGCGCCGACGGACAGGGCCAGCGTCGACAGCAGCCACAGGACCGGCGCGGCCGGATCCGGATCGCCCAGGGCGCCGTTGACCTGCAGCGGCAGGAACAGGGCGGCGAGCGCCAGCAGGCCGAGATGCACCCCGACCTGGGCCTTGATGGAGCCGATCCGCTGCAGCAGGTGGGCGTAGCCGTAGCCGGCCAGCAAGGCCGCCTGGAAGAACACCATGGCCGTGTTCCACACCGCCGGCGAGCCGCCCAGCATGGGCAGGATCAGCTTCGTGACCATGGGCTGGACCACGAAGACCAGCGCGGCCGAGGTGAAGATGGCGACGGCGAACAGGATCGGGGTCAGCCGGTCGGCGGGGGCCGCCGGCGCCGTGTCGATGGTGGTCTCGCTCATGCCCGCCCCGTATGATGCCGCCGACCCGGCGCGGCGCGAGCCTAGCGTGACTCGCGGCCGGTTCGGAAAGGGCATCATGTTCTCCTACAACATCCAGGCGCTGGCGCGACGCGTGGTCGAGGAAGGCGCGGCCCGCGCCCTGACGGCTGCCTGCGCCGAAAGCTGCACAGGCGGACTGGTCGCGGGGGCGATCACCGCCGTTCCGGGATCCTCGACGGTGCTGGACCGTGGATTCGTGACCTACAGCAACGCCGCGAAGACGCAGATGCTGGGGGTGCCCGCGGGCATGATCGAAGCGCACGGCGCGGTGTCGGAGGCGGTCGCCCGCGCCATGGCCGAGGGGGCGCTCCGGCGCTCCGGGGCCCGCGTGTCGGTCGCCGTCACCGGGATCGCCGGCCCTGGCGGGGGCTCGGCGGACAAGCCCGTAGGACTCGTCCATTTCGCGGCCGCCGGCCCCGCGGGGGTGATCCACGTCGCGCATCGCTTCGGCGACATCGGTCGCGAAGGCGTGCGGCTGGAGAGCGTGCGGACGGCGCTGGGTCTGCTGCTCAACCGGATCGGCGCATGATCGTCGACGCCCGCGGCCACCGCTGCCCGACGCCCAGTCTCCGGCTTCAGAAGGCGCTTCGCAGCGTCCCGGCGGGATCGCGCGTGACCCTGCTCGCCACCGATCCGATGGCGCGCATCGACGTCCCGTTCCTGCTGCAGGATCTGGGCGGGCGGGTCGTCTCGGTCGAGGAGAGCGACGGGGTGCTGTCTATCGTGGTCGAGACGCCCGGCGCGCCGAGAGGCTGACGACGCGGTCCGACGGCGGCTCCGCCTCCGCCGCCTCCGGCAGGTCCGGCGCATCCTTGGCGCGGGCGGTGATCTCCATCTCGGTGGCGAAGGCGCCGCCGTAGAAGATGGCGTTGACGTTCCAGGACAGCCAGATGAGCAGCACCACCACGGCGCCGACCGAGCCGTAGGTCGCGCCCAGCGGGGCGATCTGCTCGACGTAGATGGCGCACAGCCATGAGGAGATGGTCGAGAACACCGTCGCGATCACCCCCCCGGTGATCGAGGGGCACCACGCAACCGGCGTGCGGTGGGACATGGCGTAGCGGTAGAGCAGCGTAAGCCCGACGGCGAGACCGAGCGCCGGCCACAGCCCGTTGGCCGGCAGGCCGCCGCCTCCTTCCCCCGGTCCTGTGTGTTCGAGCAGCCGCGAGGTGACCACGGCCCCCGACACCACGGTGAACAGGGCGAAGGCGAACAGGGCGACGAAGAAGGCGAGCAGGTTGAACTTGAAGAAGCCGTGCGGCTCGGTCTCGTCGTGGATCAGGTTCAGCCCCGCCAGCAGGGCCTTGAAGCCGCGGTGCGCGGCGTAGCCGCCGATGACCAGGGCGAGGAAGCTCTGGGTGGAGACGGTGCTGGCCGAGGCGTTGGCCAGGCGCTCGATCTCCTGAAGGAAGATGGCCCTCGCGGCGTAGGGCATGACGTCGGCCAGCGCCGCCGCCTGCTCGCTGACCTGACCGATGCTGAGCACCGCCTTGTAGAAGCCGATCAGGATGGCGATGGCCGGAAACACCGCCAGCAGGGCGAAGAACGACACCCCGCCCGTGTAGAGCATGACGTCGCGGCCCCAGCTTCGCGCGAAGGCCTTCGCGGCCAGGCGGCCCCAGTGGCCCGGCGTCGTCCAGTGCGTTGCGGCGCCCCGTTCGGTTGTTGCGTTCACCCGGTTCCCCAACCGACCCGACAGGCGTCTTCCTTAACCCAAATCTCCTCCGAGGAAACCATGCGTGAGCCGCCGGGCCGGGACAAACCTGCGTGAACCGTTGCCTCGCGGCGGCCCTCCTCGCTATGGTCCCGCGCCTGAAGACCGCCCCGGGGCTGGGGGCGTCCGGAGAACTCCGCTCTTGGCTTCCGATCCGCGTATTCTGGTCGTCGCGCCTGACGATGGCGTGATCGGGCCCCTGTGTCAGGGGCTCGACGCCCTCGGCTGGCGGACCGTGACGGCGCGGTCGCTCGCCGGCGCGGTGCAGGTCCTGATCGACTGGCCGCTCGAGGCGGTGATTCTCGATTCGCGGCTGACGGACGCCCGCGCGGGCGTGGAGGCGATGCGCCAGACCGTGGCCCCGCGCCGGCTGCCGGTGCTCGCCATCGGAGCGGACTCGATCGGCTGGGAGGCGGGAACGACCGAGATCGCGATGTCGGCGGCGCCGCACGCGGCTCAGGCCGCCCTCCGGCTCGAACATCTGGTCCGGGCCGCGATCGCCGAGGAGGAGGTCAGCCTGCGCGAGGCCACCTTCGCCGCGCGCGGCGAGGCGCTGCCGGTCGCGGAACCCGACCCGGCCCCGCTGCGTGTGCTCGCCGCCGGCAAGCCGGACCGCCGCTTCCTGGCCCTCTCCAACGCGCTTGCGGCGCTCGGCTGCGAGGTCGTCGCCGCGCCCACGCCCTATACCGCCTTCGACTATCTGCACGAGCGGCCGTTCGACGCCGCCGTGCTGTGGGGCGCCGAGGACCACGCGCCGGCCCTGTCGATCGCCTCGGGCATGAAACGCAACACCCGCCTCTATCACGTGCCCGCGGTGCTCTATCTGCGGGGCTCGGGCGAGATCAATCTGGCCGAGCTGTACAATCGCGGCTTCGCCGACGTCGCCGCCGCCGATACGCCCGAGGAGGAGACCGCCGAGCGGATCGTCGCCCTGGCTCGCGCTCACCGCCGGCACGTCGCGATCCGTCGCACCCTCGAGGGCGCCCGGGGCTCCGGTCTGACCGATCCGGCGACCGGCCTGTTCACGCCGGAGCTGTTCGCCGCCCACCTCGCCCGCGTCGTCGAGGGCGCCCGCCTGCGGCGCCGGCCGCTGTCCGTCGCGGTCCTGCGCGTGGCCGGGACCGACGCCATCGTCGCCGCCCGCAACGGCGGCTGGCTGGATCGGGCCCTGCCCCAGGTCGGCGCCATGGTCTCCCGCCTGATCCGCACCGAGGACACGGCGGCGCGGCTGTCGGCCGACGTCTTCGCTCTCGCCCTCCCGGCCACCCGGGGCCCGGCCGCGCGCATCGCCGCCGACCGCATCGCCGCCGTGATCGGTTGCACCGCCTTCGACGCGGGCTCCGAGCATCCGCCGTTCGTGGTGGAGTTCGAGGTCGGCGTGAGCGAAATCGGCCCGGACGACTCGCCGGCGGCCGCGCTGGAGCGCGCCCGCGCCGACATCGGCCGTCGCTGATCTGACAGCCCGCCGGTCTGTTCGGGAGC